>SL_5KL_010_SEDDRAFT_10000007_pt1 | contig 103713 bp, 94 predicted proteins | sample SodLakKL_010_SED_FD_9118 | JGI IMG/M metagenome (IMG submission 9118)
CTCCCGATTTCAGCAAAGAGCCGTTTTCTTCCATGTCTGCCGCGCGTATCGCCGGTGCGCCCGGCGACGGAATCGCTCCGGAAGGTTTTCATGCCACTTCAAATCATCCCGAATACGTCTGTATTGAACGGGGTAGTTGGGTCCTGGTCAGGGAAAGCCGCATGGATTGCGTTATTGTCCGTCGTGGGGACAGCCTGGAAGTGCTTGAGCCGCGAAGGCTTGCCCGGGGTGACCAGGTTGTGCTGGGCAGGACCGAGAACGGTGAAGACGGAGTATTCGTCCATACTGAAGGTTTTGACACAGGCAAGATCTCAACCCCGGACAAGTTTTCCTTTCGCATCAGGGGAACCCGGGAGACTCCTTTTTCCAAAAGCTATGATGCCCTTTACGATCTGCTGCGCCATGACCGGGAGCACGGGTATATCGTCTGGGTGCTGGGTCCGGCGGTTGCCTTTGACCAGGACAGCCGCAGGGCCATGCAGGGGCTGATCCGGGATGGATTCTGCCACGTGCTGCTGGCCGGAAACGCCCTGGCTGTTCATGACCTGGAAGCAGCCATGTTTCAGACCGGACTCGGCCAGGATATATATACCCAGGAGCCTGTCCGGCATGGACACTATCACCATCTGGACGTTCTGAACACTGTCTGCCGGTGTGGGTCCATCAGGGAAACCATCCGGGAAATGAAGATCAGTGACGGGATCATGTACACCTGTGAAAAATTCAGGGTGCCCTATGTGCTGGCCGGTTCCATCCGGGACGACGGCCCCCTGCCCGAGGTCATGGCTGATGTTTATGCGGCCCAGGACGCCATGCGCCTTCATGCCAAAAAAGCCACCACTGTGGTGGCAATGGCCACCCAGCTGCACTCAATAGCCTTCGGAAACATGACTCCCGGCTACCGGGTCATGGAAAACGGCCTGGTGCGGCCTGTATATTTCTACATTGTGGACATCTCCGAATTCAGCGTGGACAAGCTGGCCAACCGCGGATCCATCCAGGCCACTGCAGTGGTGACCAATGTGCAGGATTTCATTGTCAACCTGAGCAGAAATCTTATGCATCCGGAAGCGAATCCGTAGCCAACAGGAGAAATTTCCCGGCCGTTGCTGTCATTCACCACAAATAGGGCCGGAACCAGAAGACAATAAAACTGCGTGAGACCTTTTCAGAGCGAAACCGGCCAGGCAAGATTTGCCTGGAAAAAAGCTGTTTGCAGGGTATCAGGTGAAGATTGATGCATGTCCGGGACGAGCACAATACAGCTGGGGGCAGAAGGCATCAAGAAGCGTGTCATCCATGTCGCAGCCGTAAAGTTCCAGCTTGGAAAAGGCCATGGTTTCAGGAAGATAGCGGCCATACATTTTTACTGGCAATTCCTGAACATCCACAGTGGGCGAGGATGCCAAAGCCAGGAGATAATCCACAAGATAGGCGGCATTCTGGGCGATGGGCCCGCTGTATGTCCGGCGTTCCCTGAGCCGCAGCACCCGGAGTTCATGAATGCACCGGCCGAATTCAGATTCCATGAGTTCATCATATGTGGTCAGGATGATTTCCACTCTGACCCGTCCGGCTCCCTGTCTCACGTAGTCCTCCACCCCGGTGCTGATTTCGCCGGGGTCCAGGCCACGCCTGGCTGCTGCAGACCAGTCTATCCTGTCCAGGCGCGCTGTCAATTCTCCGGGAGGGGGCAGTTCAATGTCTACCAGCAGGTTCACAGCCCTGTAGTCGCCGGTGTGCTCCTCGATTTCCACTATGTCCATATCCGGTTCCAGGCGCACAATGCCGGCGAAACTGTCGATGAGTTCCTGTTGGCAGATGACCTTGAACCCGAGCAGGTCGTTGAGGGCCATGGACCGGCTGTCAATGTGCACGTCCCTGTCTTTAAAGCGGCGGGCTATCTTTGCCTCGGCCTGGACAAAATCATCGCGCATGTCTTCCTGGGAGCTCTCTAGCTGTTCAATTGTCACACCCAAGGCCGCTGCCCGCTGCGCAGACACATGTCTTGCTTCAGCCTTTATTTCCTGGAAAAGGGCATCCACAAGCCGGAAGGATACTTTTTCAGCTATCCTGAATATCTGCTTGATCCGGCCGGCTGCCACCAGGCGCTGCTCCGGGGTGGTGAGCAGGATTACATCGATGGGCAGCCGGGGGAAGAAATATTCAGGGTTTTCCTGAAAGATTCGCGCCAGATGACGGTTCCGGGCACTGTGATGCGGCAGGTAGCGGATAATACGTTCACGCAGCACCTGTTTCCGGCGTACTCTTTCCATCTGCAGGTTCGCCTGGAAAAGCTTTTCCAGAAAATTGATCATGCGATCAACCACCACCGAGGAGATGGCGCTTTCGTATAAAAATATCCTGGAGACCGTTTTTCCGTCTTCAGGACGGAAGTCATCATTCATCCAGCGCAGGGCCAGATGGAAAAGCTCGTCTCTATGGGTCATGGAGGTTATGTACATGATTGCCGCCTTGCAGGCCTGGATTGTCATCAGGAATAGAAGCCGGTCTTTTACAGGAACAAGAAGGTTCATGTGCAGCTGATCACTCTGCAGCTCCTATCAGGGTGCCGACCCGGGATTTTCATGGAATTCAAATGACAGAGCCTTTTTGATCCGTCTTATGTTTTCTCTCAGTCTTCCGGCACTGCGTGAGCCTGTAAACAAAATGACGTAGGCATAACTATAGCTGTCCTGTTCAGCAAGGTCCATCTCTGAAAGCCTCATTCCCCGGGAGACCAGGACATGGACCATGGTGCCGGGATATTCTTTTTCCACAGCCTGTATCTCCTGCATGGAAGGTACTCTGCTAACCAGTGAGTCCTGGAAACGGCGCAGAAATACCTTGGCTGCGCAGGCGAACTGCCCCTGTCCAGGGCTCCAGGCGGGCCTGCGGTTCAATGCCAGTTCCACCAGGACCCGGTGATGGGGAGTGCCGTCCACCTTTTCAAAGATGTCTCCGTGGGACTGTGATATGCGCGGATTTATCTCCAGTATCCAGATATGGTCCCTTTTGCTGTCCCAGAAGAATTCCATGTTGAAGGCCGAGTGATCAAGGCCGATTTCAGAAAGTACGTTTTCGGCGATACGGGCCATTTCCTGTATGACCCGGCGGGGGAGGGCGGATGGATACTGATAGCGGGAAAAGCTCGAACCGTTGGGGTAGCGGAAGGAATCCACCACTCCGTATACCTGGATCCGGCCTCCATGCACAAAGCCTTCCAGGGTACACTGCCTTCCCCGCATGAACCCCTCCACCACACAATGGTTGCCCCCGATGCGGGCTATTTCTTCAGGCAGATCTGCATAGCTCATAAAGTCGTTGAAGGCATTGCCCATTTCAGCGATGCCGGAGCGGATTTTTTTTATTGCCCGCACCAGTTCTCTGTGGCTGCGGATGCGGAAGCCCAGATAAGAAGAATGCGACTTTACCGGCTTGATCCAGTAGGGATAAGCCACCTGAATTGAGTTTACGGCCTGATCATCGAATGGATCAAGGCTCTGGAAAACCGGCACCTGTTCCGGGGCGGCTCGTTTCTGAAGGATCCGGCTCCAGTACTTGTGTTCACAGCCCACAACGGCTTCCACCGAAGTAGCAGTAAGTCCCAGACGTCTGCAAAGGATGGGCACCATGAGGCTCACCGGGAAATCCCAGTAGCCGATGATTCCGGCAACAGGGCGGGGATGGGCGCGCAACCGCTTTTCTGCAGCATTCAGGGCGGCATGCACGTCGTAATCTTCACTGGAGGTGACAGACTCCATATCCAGCAGAGGATAGATATTGATACGTGAACCGGTATCCAGAGCCTCGAGCTTGGTTCGGTTGAAGTCATCCAGGCCCAACACGAAAAGATCAACAGATTCTTCATTTTCGGACATGTGATTTAATCATCCTTTTGAGAAAGCTGGCAGCAGCAGTCCTGTGCACAGAAAGTGGACACATCTGCGGCAGGATTTTCAGCAGGGCTATATTTCTGCTATGTATTCTTCCTTGTCGATCTTAAAGCTCAAGATATCAAGTACACTGTCGTATTTTTCCAGCAGATCCGATCCGTCCTTGCCTCCGATGATGATATTGGCCAGTTCGTAACTGTAGCTGTCCTGCAGGGCCAGAAGCTCCGAGAGCCTGTCACCCTGCCTGACCAGAATTTTCATCTGTGTCCCGGGGAATTTTTCCCGGACCTTTTCAAGCTGTCCCTGGTCAGGCACCTGAATTACCCGTCCATCTTCAAAGGTTCTGACCATGAAATGTCCGGCAACGCTGAAGGGGCCGTTTCTTTCCATGATCCGGGGCTTTCTGCCAAGGCAGAGATCCACCATGATGGACAGATGGGAATGGCCGTGTACCTTGGCGAAAAGGTCCGTATGCGCCTGAGATATCCTGGGATTTATTTCCAAAAGGTATACCTGCTGCGCGGTCTGGTCGTAGAAGAACTCGATATTAAAGGGCGAATTGTCCATTTCGATACGGGTCATGGCCTTTCTGGCCGTGTCCATGATCTTGTGCTGAATTTCCAGGGGAAGTATGGATGGATACTGGTACCTGGCAAAGGAAGGGCTGATATTTTCCTGGACGGAATCCACGATCCCGTATCCCACTATCTCCCCGTTAAAGCTGTAGCCTTCCAGGGTGCACTGCAGGCCCCCAATGGGGGATTCAGCCAGGCAGCTCTCATGCATATGGGCTATTTCATAAGGCACCCGGGCATAGTTCTGCAAAAGATACCTGAATGGTTCATCAATAAGGCCTATGCTTTTTCTGATCTTGTCCGTAGCCTCCCAGTACTCCAGTTCGTCATTGATCCTGAAAGACAGAAAAGATTTGAATGATTTAATGGGTTTGATCCAGCAAGGGGGGAGAAGGCGGAGCTTTTCAAAGCCCTGTTCGTCAAAAGGATCAAAAGGCTGAAACATGGGGATATGCTCGGGGATTGCCTCTTTTTGCTCCAGGCGGCTCCAGTACTTATGCTCGCATCTGAGCACGCTCTCCAGGCCGGGACCGGGGAGTCCGAAGCGCCCGGCCAGGATCGGGACCAGAACAGTGCCGGGGAAATCGTAATATGTAGCCACCCCGTCAATAGAACCCTCAAAGGACTCCATTCTAACCACGGCTTTGTCTATAAGGTGCTTCATGTCATAGGAATGGACATTTCTGATGTCTGATATGTCCAGGGCGGCGTGAAAATCGCATTCCGCAGCCTGGGGAAGCTGCTGCAGAAGTTGCTTGTTGAATTCGTCCAGGCCGACAATAAAGATATTCTTTTTAGGCATTAGTTAAGCTCCAGAGTCATGGTATTTGAATTTTTCACTAACAGACGGTATATAACTTGATTGATACGTCTAAACCATCTGCCTGGGGATGTTTTCATCCCAGCTCTTGCTGAAGATCCTGGCGTCTCCTTCAAAGGCGTCCAGGGTGGCCGTGATCTTGAAATGCGTTCTGGTGGAGGTTAGCACTGTCCTGGTCACGGTTGAGAGCTCCATGTCGTTTCTTTTAAAGCTCCTTTTGGAAACCACCTCTCCCCGGACTGTATCGTAGTTGTTGCTGGAGTAGGAGAAAATCTCACGGACATCTTTCTGGACCGCAAGGTTAATGTGTTCCAGAAGCATTCTGGCGTCATTGTTGACCACGTTGACCTTGACCGTGTTGTCGGCCAGGTTGTGGATCACGGTCCACTCCCTTTTCGCCGGGACCAGCAGGGTGGTTTTTATGCCCTTGAGCGGGGGAGGGGGATCAAAAGGCGCCAGGGTTTGATCCAGTCTGGAAGGCTCTCTTATGGGCAGGATGAGCCGGGAGCTTCCCGGATAAAGGGATAGTTTCACCGGTTCAGGGGAAGGCCAGGCCACAGGCCAGTAGGAAGTGGACACCGAGAGCCTGATCCTGTGTCCTGCAGGAAAACTCTGGGCGATGAAGTTCATGGGAACCTTGACCAGGTATTTCTGGTCCGGCTCCAGTTCTTCCGGGGATTCATGGCTGTTGCTGTGAGTCAGGTTCAGGAGGCCGAAGGTGACCCTGGTGCCTCGGCCGTCCTCGCCTATGTCCGAGAGTCTTACCGCGACCATGGCCTGGGGTTTGCTGGAAGAGAGTTCCAGCACTGCCAGGGGCCTGCCCAGGATCTCGGTCCTTTTTTTCAAAGGGGCGGTCTCGAAGACCAGGGCCCCGCCGTCCTCTTCGCGCTGGTCCCAGGGCAGGTCGGTGGATTCGGAATATGAACACCATTTGCCGCCGAAAAGTCCAACGCTCAACGGACTCTGGATGTCCATTCTCCAGCCGCATGTGTCCGGGTCGGCTTCTCTGTCCAGCCCGTAAGATGTAATGATCAGCTCCTGGCTTTTTATTCCGGTGGAGGGCCATGTTTTCTCAGCCACCCATCTGCCGGGCCTTTGAGGCACCAGGGGAGAGACCGTATCCTGCATCCAGACCCGGAGCAAAGGCTCGTCCATGGTTCCTGTTTCCGTGCCTTTGAGCCATTTGTCCCACCACCTGAGGCATTCCCCAAGAAAGTCGATCTCCGGACCCAGCTCACCCATGTGGGGATATTTATGTCCCCAGGGTCCCACAAGACCTTTGACCGGGGAGGAAAGGTTCTCAAGCAGCCTGAAAACCGTGTTGGAATAGCCGTCGGCCCATCCGCTCACCGCGAATACAGGCACCTGGATGGCGCTGTAGTCCTCACAGATGGAGGCGTGTTTCCAGTAGGAATCTTTTTTCTGGTGACGCAGCCAGTTTTTAAGCCACAGTCCGCTTCCTTCCAGCCTTTCCATCCACATGTCCTTCCATCTTTTTCCGGCGATTTCCGGGTCAGGAGGACAGGAATTGTAGGCGAACATGGTAGAGGCCCAGGAAAGCTGATCAGTCAGGAGGCAGCCGCCCATGTAGTGGATGTCGTCGGCATACCTGTCATCCGAGGAACACACCGAGATCACGGCTTTCAACTGTGGAGGCTGCAGGGCCGCAATCTGCAGGGCATTGAATCCGCCCCAGGAAATGCCCATCATGCCCACCCGGCCGTTGCACCAGGGCTGAGAGGCTATCCAGCTCAGGAGTTCCACTCCGTCGTCCAGTTCCTGCTTCAGGTATTCGTCCCTGAGTACTCCTTCCGAGTCACCGCTTCCGCGCAGGTCCGCCCGGATGCAGGCATATCCGTGCCCGGCAAAAAAACCGTGTATCTGGGAATCACGCTTGGCCTTGATGTCTCTTTTCCTGTAGGGTATGTATTCTAATATGGCCGGTGCAGGCTTTTTCCTGGCTGATTCAGGCAGCCAGATCTTGGCTGCTATCCTGCACCCGTCGCTCATGGGTATCCAATGATTTTCAATTACATGGAACCGGTCAGTCTTGACCATGCTTTTCTCCAAGGCATCAGAGGTCACAACAGTTGCAAAACTATTCTTGGCCGTGAAATAAAACCGGGCATAGTTTCGGGCAAAAAACTTTCAACCGCGCGGTTTCAAATGGGTTGTGAATCTCAAGCGTATCGCGCCGTTATAAAGGAGCTTCAGGCCTTGTCAAGCAGGAAAGGGTCTTTTATTGCAGATTAAGGAGTTGATAATGATGGAAAAGTCCAACGCATTGTTTTGAAAAATATATGCAGCTCTTCACCATCATAACCACAGGCCCAGAGGGTCATAGCTTGCTGACTATTTAGGATTTATAAAAAAAACAGCAGGTTAACAAAGGAACACTTGCTCCGGCTCTGCAGTGATGCAGGGCGTCTGGGCCATCGAACAGAGCTTGCCAGGTTTTAAGAAGAATTGCTACGTCTCCTGGTAAGAAAAAAGGAGAAGCAATCCATGAGCGAAAACAAAGACGAATATGTCCGGAAGCTGGAAGCAAAAATGGATGAGCTCAAAGCGGATATGGACGGGCTGGCCGCAAGAGCTGAACAGGCAGAGGGGGAGGCCAGAAAAAAATACCAGCAGGAGATTAAAAATCTGAAAGCCAGGCTAAGGGAGCTGGAAGAAAAGCTTGCTTCGGCCCAGGATGCTGATGATGCCGGCTGGGAGGATCTCAAGCAGGGCCTGGGCAAGTCCTGGGAAACCTGGAAAAAGAGCTTTTCCAGGGCCAAAGAGGAATTTGAGAAGGCTTACCGGGAAGGCCCCAAAAAATAAACATTCACCCGGTTTCTGGCCTGATCCGGGACTTCGGGTCCCGGATCAGGCCCAGTGTCTGCGGGCGCGGAACATGGATGCAATGAGGTGCAGGCACAGGACCAGGGCCACAATATATCCCGCCGTACCCAGCAGGGGATGTCCCCAGAGCATGGGACCGGTATCGGCCACGAATATCAGGCTTGATCCCAGAAACAGGGCCGCTGTTATAATCCCTGTCACCAGCCGGTTGACCACCTTTTCCAGGGTGGCCTGCATTCCTTCCAGATTTTCATGCTGAAAGCGAATGGCCAGCTGACCCTGGTCCAGCTTGGAGATAATGGCCATGACCTGCCTGGGCAGTTCGTTCTGGAAGCGCAACAGGTACCTGAAGTTTTTATACAGCCCCTTGAGCAGGTTTTCCGGCCGGAAACGTTCCCTGCCTATTCTGCGCAGGATGGGCTCAGCCTCGCTGACCACATCCAGCTCCGGGTGCAGCATCTTGGCTGTCTGCTCGGCAGTGATCAGGGACTTGATCATGATGGACAGGTCTGTGGTCAGGACTCTGCCGTGGGCCCGCAGGGAGGTGGTCAGCTCCAGCAGGAGCTGGCCCAGGTTTATATCTTTCAGGGGCATGCGGGTAAAATGGCTTATCACTTCCAGGACATCGTTCTGGAGGGCATCCCGGTTTACATTTTCTTTCCCCGAGGTAAAGGCCAGCAGGATCTCGGTGACCTCGTCCACATCATTGTCTACCACCGCAGCTATGAGGTCGATGAGCTCAAAGCGCATCTTGGGCGTCAGCCGGCCCACCATGCCCCAGTCCATGATGACCAGGTTCTGGTCATCGTCAATGAGGATATTGCCCGGATGCGGGTCGGCATGGAAAAAGCCCTGCTCCAGCACCTGGCGCAGGGTGAAATTGAGGCCGCGCCGGGCCAGGTCCTGGGGATCTTCCAGACGGGAGAGATCCAGGTGTTTCATCTTGGTTCCCCGGCAAAGCTCCATGGCCAGCACCTTTTTTGAGCAGAAATCAGGGAATGCTTCAGGTATCCTGATCCTGTCTTCTTCGCTCAACTGCGAGGCAGCTACCTGCATGTTGCGCATTTCATAGGTGAAATTGAGCTCGGAGAGGATCAGTTTTCTCAAGCGCTTAACCAGCTCGGGCAGGTTGTAGACCTTGAAGTACTCCATGCGTCCATCCAGCTGCACCGCGATTTTTTCCAGGATATCCATGTCGTTTTTTATGGTTTCCGCAATCCCGGGGCGCTGGATCTTCAGGGCAACTTCCCGGCCGCTGTCCCTGAGCCGGGCCCGGTGCACCTGGGCCAGGGAGGCGGCGGCAAGGGGGGTGGATTCTATCTCGGAAAACACCTGGTCCAGGGGAACCTGGAAGCCTTCCTCCAGGACTTTCTGGATTTGATCAAAATTCTCTGCAGGAACGTCGTCCTGCAGTTTGCTCAATTCGTCCATCAGACCCCTGGGAACCAGATCCGCCCTCTGGGAGAGGATCTGGCCGCATTTGATGAAAGTGGGTCCCAGTTCTTCCAGGATCTTGCGCACCCTCTCCCATGTGTGCAGGTCTTCATGTCTGGGCCTGACCTTTTTCAGATATCTGGCCCCGGGTATTTCCAGGCGCTCGACAATGTCCTGAAAACCGTATCTGACCAGGATGGTCGTTATTTCACGAAAGCGGCCCAGATGAGCTATTGATTTTATGTCCATTCGGCATCTCCTTGGGTTGGATGTTGGCAAAAAAGGATTTGAGGATTGGGTCCGCCCCTGACCCGGAATAAATGACTGCTGTGCGAAGCCGGTTTCAGGCAGGCTGGAGCTGGGGCGGACCAAGGCTTTCAGGCTGGGCGCCCTTAACGAAAAACAGGACGGAATAAGTCCATGGATTACTTGAAACGCTCCCGGGCGGACTTGATGGCCTGGGCCATGGACTCAACAGCCATCTCCACTCCCGACTTAAGATCCTCCCAGGCATCCCCTCCGGCTTCCTGGAGTTTTTCCATTTTTTGTCGGGCCTCATCGCGGTGTTTTTTTAGTTCTTCCACCTGCTCCAGGTACTCTTTTCTGGCTTCTGCTTCGGTCTGCTCGGCCCTGGCATGCAAACGGTCAATCTCAGCGTTCCACTCGTCGATTTTGGCCTTAAGCTTCTGGACAAACGCATCTCTTTTTTCACTCATGACAACCTCCATGGTTTGATAGTGCTGCAGGTTAGGGCAAAATTCAGGACAATCCTCTGTATTTGCAAAACTTTTATATGTTGAGGACCCAGAAAGCAACCTTAGACATTTTTTATGCTTCACAGCATATCTCGGTTGCATTATCAGAGTTTCGTGCCGGGAATTGTATACTTTTTAAGACCTGAAACCGGACTGGACCTGAAGCCCTCGGCCGTCCAAGCATTTTTCAGCCCTTGACCGTCTGCAGGTTTTCAGGTCATGCTGCAGCCTTGAGCTGCCTGCTGTACCAGGGGCCGAGGCAGCAAACATCTGAAAAGGAGCCGGTGTAATGAAAATTCCGCGCTGCATGAGCACTCAACACCCGGACAATGTTTCCGCCCCCTTCTTCTCGGCCACTGCCGTACTGGCAGGGGAGGAAGAAATCCGGGAGGCCTACTATGCCTTTTCCCATCTTGGCTGCGATGAGCAGATGTGGGACGTGGAAGGCAAGGAAATCGATACTTATGTGGTCAAAAAGCTGCTCTCCTATTATCCGGAGTACTTCCGCAAAAACATACTCGGCCAGGACCTGCGCATAACCCTTCGCGTACCCAACCCCATGGTGGAGAAGGCCGAGGCCAAGATCCTGCTTGAGACCCTGGAGAGCATTCCGCGTTCGTACGACGCAGCCCGGCTTTTCTACGGCCGCGATGTTGTGCCCATCTTTGAGGTTATCCTGCCCATGACCACCTCGGCCAGGTGCATAGACCGCATCTATTACTTCTACAGAGATCACATCATCGGCCGGCAGAATGTCCGCTTTGGGGAGAACGACATCACCATTGCCGAGTGGCTGGGTGAATTCTATCCTCCCTCCATCCAGGTCATTCCGCTGTTCGAAGATGTACCGAACATGCTCAGGGTCAGGAAGATCATGGAGGAGTATCTGGCGGGAAAGAAGATCCAGGATCAGCGGGTGTTTCTGGCGCGGTCGGATACAGCCATGAACTTCGGCCTTGTTTCGGCGGCACTTGCGAACAAGATCGCCCTGGCGCAGTTCGATGAACTTTCGGCCAGGACCGGGGTGCGCATTCACCCCATCCTGGGCATGGGATCAGCGCCTTTCCGCGGGGGACTAACCCCGGGCAGCGCCGAGAGGGTGGGCCGCGAATACCCCAGCGTGGTTACCTTCACCATTCAGTCGGCCTTCAAGTTCGATTATCCGGTCAACGAGGTGAGGGCCGCGTGCGAACATCTCAAGGGCCGCACTGCAGGACCTGCATCGCCCATGGATACTGAAAGGGCCCTGTCCGTAATCGAGCGCTACAGCGAGGCTTATCGAGGACGCATTCTGGAACTGGCGCCGCATATCTCCCGCATGGCCGGTTTTGTTCCCCCGCGTCGCGCCCGCAAGCTGCATATCGGTCTTTTCGGCTATGCCCGCGATCTGGGCAAAATCAGGCTTCCCCGAGCCATCTCGTTCACCTGTGCCCTGTATTCCCTAGGAATGCCTCCGGAACTGATCGCGTTCGATGCCCTGAGCAAAACAGACCTGGCATTCGTTCTTGAAGCCTATCCCTCTTACAGGGCTAAAATTGAATATGCCATGGGCTTTACGGATTTTGACGGGCCTTTAATGACTGCATCACTGCGCAGTGCACTGAATGCGTCCGGTTTTGGATGTAATGCCTGCAGGGATCATCTGGACATTGTCCGCAGGCTCGGCCGCGCCATGGACAGCAGCGATTCGGTCCAGGCCAGGGATCTGGTATTGAGGGCTGCCCTGCTGCGCGGCTTTCTTGGGTAGCCTGCAGTGGAACTTTTGTGCTGGAAGCCTGTTTCACCGGTTTTGGGGTCTTTACCGTCAGCCGGCTCTGGGGATAGCGCTTTCAAGCATTCCGTGGATGAGGTTTGATCACGATAAGCTTGCTTCCGGCAAGGAACCGTGAGAATAAAGATCAGGAACAGAGGGACAGTTGAATTTGAGCCTGCCGGGAATCCGGCAGCCGTATCTTTGAGGTGAGGGATATGAAACACAATATGGTCATAATCGGGGCAGGACCCCGCGGCACCTACTGTTTCCGGCGCCTGGCCATGGCCCTTGCGGACAGGCCACTCAAAAAAGAAGTTCATATTCATGTAATAGAAAAATCAGGAAGCTTCGGCGGAGGCGGAGTCCACAGCGTCAAGCAGCCCCATTACCTGCTGCTGAATACCGTTGCCAGCCAGATCACCGCTTTTGGTGATGATGACAGCCAGGCACGTGCTTCCTCGTCCAGGAAGACGCTTTACGGCTATCTGCAGGAACAGGGCTACTCCATCGGCCCCAACGACTTTCCGCCCAGAGCCCTCCATGGCTGGTACCTGGCTGAATGTTTTGACTGGACCGAACAGAATCTGCCTGAGAAGGTCTTTCTTCACCGCCACAGCTCGGAAGCCCTGGATATCGTCTGTTCCGGAGATACACCGACAGTTTATCTGGATGACAATACAGCCATACACGCCCGGGAGATCATTCTGCTCACCGGCCATTCAATAAACAGGATAATACCCGGCTCCATCGAGGATTCGTGTAATCAGTTCGCAGAAGTCCAGAAGCAGAGAGGAAGGCCTGTTTCCTACCTTCATCTGGCCTATCCCATTCCTGAAAAGCTTTCGCACATACAGGCAGGTCAGACAGTCTATGTCATCGGCATGGGCCTTACTGCCACAGACGTGATCAAGGGCTTCACCTATGGCCGCGGCGGAGTTTTCAGATCCGGCGAATACATACCAGGCGGGAGCGAACCGCACATCATCATCGGCTCCAGGCTGGGACTTCCTTACTGCGCACGCGGATTCAACCAAAAAACCGAACAGTACCAGGGCAGAATATTTTCCCGTGATCTTGTGCACAGGATGAAACAGGACAAAAGCAAGATTGACTTTGAAAAGGAGCTTTTGCCCCTGATCCTGCAGGAAATGGAATACGTGTATTATAAGACCCTTGCCGGGGATGATTTTGCTCAGCAGTACCTGGAGTGCAGAGATTCCTCCCAGCGGCAGGTTCTGGTGGAAAACAGGTTTGATGCAGAAGACCGCTTCTGCTGGCAGGATCTGGAAAATCCCCTGTGGCGGCTTGAAGCTCAAAGAACCCCTGGTAGCCCTCTTTTTGCATCCATGAAGGAATACACAGACTTTGTAATGGATGAGATCCGGAATGATCTCCGTGAAGCCGGCAGGGGAAACATGCGCAGTCCCCTGAAAAACGCCGTGGATTCAGTGCTGCGGGATCTCAGAGATGTATTGAGATACGCCGTGGATCACGGGGGGTTGACCGCTTCTTCTCATGGATACCTGAAAAAAAGATTCGAACGCACCAATAACCGAGTCGCTGTGGGTCCTCCCATTCAGAGCGTGCAGGAACTGCTGATCCTGGCAGACCAGGGGCTTGTTTCCTTTTCCGGCCCTTCTCCCCGGATCGGTTTTAATGAACAAGACGGAATCTTTGAAATATCCAGTCCCGAGGTTCCCGGCTCCAAAAGGCAGGTTCACCACATTATCAATGGCCGTATCCACAGCGTGGACAATAAAAATGATACCTCGTCTCTGATTCAGAACATGTTCAGGCGCGAAATGATCCGCACATATACCAATGCCGATGACACCGGGACCCTGGAGACGGGCGGGCTGGATGTCACCAGGGATTTTCACCTCATGGACAAGAACGGCCGGCCCCACCCCCATATCTGTGCCCTGGGAATTCCCGTGGAAGGCAAACTGTGGTTCAATGCAGCTGACGCCCGTCCTGACGTCAATTCCAATGCCATCACCCAGCTCAGCAGCTGGGCCAGGAGCGCGGTATCAAGAATGCATGAGCAGGAGCAATTATTTAGCTGACCATGGCCTTCCTGAACAGCGGGCTATCAGTCGGCATCCCTGAATGAACGGAGCAAAGCTGCCCAGTAAAAAAACAGGGTACTGCCCATGAAAGTTTTGTATATTGCTGCAGAATGCAAACCCTTTTCCAAGACAGGCGGCGTAGGAGATGTAGCTGGAGAGCTTCCTGCTGCACTGAAGGCAGAGGGTATTGATATAGAGATCATCACCCCCTGCTACGGCCACACACTCAGGGGCTCTCCTGTGCTCCCGGGGGCCCGGTCCGTCAGGGAACTGGCCATTGAATTCCACGGTGTGCAGGAGCATGTGAACATCCTGCATACCAGAGTGAAGGACGTTCCTGTCAATCTGGTGAAGAATTCCACCTATTTTGAGAAGGACTACTCCAGGGATTCAGGCAAAGCCCCATTTGAAGACATGTATCTCTTCAGGAATGACTATTCATCTCCCTATGTCAGCAGAGGCGAGATTCCCTTTTACGATGACGCCTTCAGGTTTTCCTTCCTTGCTGAAGCCTGTATTCCCCTGATTGAGGAAAAGGCGCCGGATATAGTGCATGTGAATGACTGGGTGTCCGGATATCTTATGGCTTTGTTGAAGAGCAGGGAAATGCCCCAGAAGAGGGTGCTCACCATTCACAACGCAGGCTATCAGGGCAATATCCACCGGCGGCTGATCCGGGGCTGGAATATGGAGCAGGTGGCTGATCACCAGGAGCTGGGTCCTTTGTTTGCCGATCCGCGCCCGGAATGGGAAAGCGTCAACTGTCTGCGGCTGGCAATGGAACTCGCCCACAGGACAAACACGGTAAGCCCCACATACAAGAGTGAGCTCACCCGGCCCCGGGATCAGTCCCGCTATTTCGAGGGGGGCCAGGGCCTGCATGAGGTGACTGCCCGCCTTGACAGCCTGGGCATGATGTATGGCATCCTCAACGGATTTGAATACGGGTTCCATCCTGACGAATCACGGTTTGAGGCACTGCTCAGGGAAAAGGCCGGGATGAAGGCGAAGCTGGCCAGAGACTTTCCTGACCCGGCAGGCTTTCTTCTCGGCTTTGTCGGACGGGCGGTGGAACAGAAGTTCAGGCTTCTGGCTGAAGAGCTTGACGGCACAAGCGTCCTGGAACACATACTGGCCCTGCCCGGGGTGAATGTGGCTGTGCTGGCAACCGGAGAGAAGAGATATGAGGATTTCCTCACAGGATTGTCAGGCTGGCCCAACCTGTGCGCGGATATTGCCTTTGATGCGGCCAGGGCCAGGCAGATCAGCCTGGGTTGCGACTTGTTTCTCATGCCCAGTCTTTTTGAGCCCTGCGGGATCGCCCAGATGGAATCCCTCAGCTGCGCCACGCCTCCCCTGGTGCGCTGGACCGGGGGACTGGCTGACACAGTGAAACCGCATACTCAGGCCAAGGGCACCGGTTTCGGCTTTGACGGCTCCACCCGCAGGGAAGTGCTGCAGAACCTGATCAGCTGTGTCAGGGAGGCACTTGAACTTTACAAAAACCACAAAAAGCGTTTTCATGCACTGCAGCTGAACGGTTTCCGGGAAAGATTCCTCTGGGCCTCATCAGCGGGTGAATACATAGAAAAGATCTACGGCCCGGTCATGGACCGGGCATAATTCTCAGGATACCCGGAAGGACCGTCTTTCAGGGCGCATCGAGTCCGGGCAATCCTGGCCGGGCTGCATAAGTGCAGCCCTGCAGTGATGTCCGGGGGCTTAAGACCGGCGCATGTCCTGAAACTGTGTGGAGTGCATGCCGGTAATGCAGCAGACATGTGCTGCAGATGCAACATATCTGAAAAGGGAGGTTTTAATGGAATACCTACGCAGGGCAGGGCTGCAGGCAGCCAGGCCTCTGGCTGAGCTGGTGGATGGCGAGATGGCTCCTGGAACCGGCGTTGATCCTGACGACTTCTGGCAGGCCCTGGAAAAAATCGTTCTGGAATTCGGGCCGGCCAATGCCCGGCTGCTGCAGAAGAGGCAGGAACTGCAGGAGTCCATTGACCGGTGGCACATGGAAAGGAAGGGAAAGGAGCATGATCCTGAAGCATACAAATCCTTTTTATACGATACTGGGTATCTTGAGCCTGAAGGAGAGGATTTCACCATAGAGACGGAGAATGTGGACCGGGAAATATCCTCCATTCCCGGACCTCAGCTTGTGGTGCCGGTGGACAATGCCCGTTATGCCCTGAATGCGTGCAACGCCCGGTGGGGGAGTTTCTATGATGCACTTTACGGAACTGATGTCATTCCTGCGATCAAAGGTGCGGAAAAAGGACAGGAATACAATCCGGTGCGCGGGGCCATTGTTGTCCATTCCGCAGCAGCATTCCTGGACCGGGCTGCTCCTCTCGAGGTGGGCTCGTATAATGAGGCTGCAGGTTTTGAGCTGACAGCCGGATCAGGGCTGTTTGAGCTGCTGGTGAGCCTCAAGGACGGAAAAGTTGTCCGGCTCAGGGAACCCCGGCAGTTTGCCGGCTATGCCGGGAAAAAGAACAGCCTGGAAGCAATTCTGCTCTGCAATAACAGGCTCCACATGGAAATCAGCATAGACCCTCAGGATCCCGTAGGCCGGAACCACCCGGCCGGAGTCAGTGATGTGGTACTGGAGGCGGCCATAACCACTATTCTGGATTTGGAGGATTCAGTGGCTGCAGTGGACACCATGGACAAGGTCCTGGTCTACCGCAACCTTCTGGGTCTGTTCAAGGGCGACCTGGAGACTTCATTTGAAAAGGGGGGCAGGCTGGTCAGGCGCGTGCTCAAGCCGGACAGACACTACATTTCCCCTCAGGGCAAAAACTTTCAACTGCCTGGGCGCAGCCTGATGCTGGTGCGCACTGTGGGCCACCTGATGACCACGGATGCTGTCCTGGATTCCCGGGGCCGGGAAATTCCCGAAGGCATCCTGGACACCCTGATCACCTCCCTGGCAGGCCTGCATGACCTGAAAGGCACAGGCAGGTACCGCAACAGCCGCTGCGGAAGTCTGTACATTGTAAAGCCCAAGCTGCACGGACCAGAAGAGACCTCATTTACCTGCGATCTTTTTGCCAGGACGGAAGAGCTTCTTGGTCTGCCCGGGAATACTGTTAAAATCGGGGTAATGGATGAGGAGAGACGCACAAGCCTCAATCTCAAGGAATGCATCCGGGCGGCCCGGGAAAGGATCATTTTCATCAACACCGGCTTTCTGGACCGCACCGGGGATGAGATACACACCGGCATGGAGGCTGGAGCAATGGTGCGCAAAGGCGACATGAAAAAAGAACCCTGGATGCAGGCCTATGAGGATCAAAACGTGGACGTGGGCCTGGCCTGCGGATTCAGCGGGCGGGCCCAGATAGGCAAGGGTATGTGGCCCAAGCCTGACGAGATGCTGGAAATGGTAAGGGACAAGCTGGCCCATCCCCTGGCCGGGGCCAGCTGCGCCTGGGTGCCTTCGCCGGTTGCAGCCACCCTGCATGTAACCCACTACCACCAGGTGGATGTGCTTGCCCGTCAGGAAGAGCTGCAGAGGCAGCGCAGAACCGGTCTGGACGATCTTCTGATCCTGCCCCTGCTGAGAGAGGGTGTACCTTCTGCGGAGGAAATCCGCGAGGAACTGGAGATCAATGCCCAGAGCATTCTGGGTTATGTTGTGCGCTGGGTGGAGCAGGGCATAGGCTGTTCCAAGGTTCCGGACATAAATGACACGGGCCTGATGGAGGACAGGGCAACCCTGCGCATCTCCAGCCAGCACATAGCCAACTGGCTGCACCATGGGGTATGCACCCGGGAAGAGGTCCTGGAGACCCTGATGCGCATGGCCCGGATTGTGGACCGTCAGAATGGCCATAATCCAGGGTACAGCCCCATGGCTGAGGATTTTGAAAACAGTGCATCCTTCCAGGCTGCGTGCGATCTGGTGTTCAAGGGACGCCTGCAGCCCGGCGGTTATACCGAGCCCATACTGCACGCCAGGCGCCGCCAGGCCAAGGGGGGAGCCAGCACCGGCCGTCCGGTGCGGGAAGCCAGCCTGATTCAAGGGCAGTGAATGATCACTCTCCTGGCTCTGGGAGACAGCCTGAATGCAGGGTATGGCCTGGCCCGGGATGAATGGGTTCTGCAATGTCAGTTCCCGGCTGCAAATAAGCCTGCACTGCCCTGCCGGGCAGCAGATTTTATGCCTGCCCTGAATCAGCAAAGCAGGGACTAGCAATCCAATAACCGGAACCAGCCTGTTTTTTTCCAATGAAGATAATCCTTGTCTACCCGCACTGTCTGGAGGTCAGAGGTCACAAGATTTTCAGCAGTGACGCCTCTGTGACTCCCATCGGCCTGTACTACATAGGAGCCATGCTCAGGGAAAACGGCCATGAAGTGGAGATCATCAACAGGTATAACCTCAAGGGGGACCCCCTGGAGATCAGGGACATGCTCAGGGAAAAGAATCCAGGGGTGCTGGGATTGTCCACAGTCAATGCCAACCGTTTCGGCGGCATTGAGACGGCCAGGGCGGCCAGGGAGGTCCTGCCCGGAATAAAGACGGTTTTCGGCGGTATCGGAGCCACATTTTTATGGAGGCATCTGCTTAAACACTATCCTGAAATCGACTATGTGGCTCTGGGCGAAGGGGAGCATACCTTTCTGGAGCTGGTCACCAGGCTGGAAAAGGGAGACGGGCCTGGAATCTCGGGAATCAGGGGCCTGGCCTACAGACAGGGCGGACAGATTCTTAGCACGGGTCCGGCTGAACACATCCGCGACCTGGACAGTCTGCCCCCCCCTTCCAGGTATTTCACCTTTGAGCACCTGGTCTCCTCTAGAGGATGTCCTGCCAACTGCGCCTTTTGCGGATCTCCTGCATTCTGGGGAAGAAAGGTAAGGTTTCACTCGCCGCGATATTTCGTGGACCAGCTGCAGCAGCTCCGGGAAAAAGGGGTCAGCTTTTTTTATATCTCCGATGACACCTTCACCCTGAGGAAGGACCGGGTCATAGACATATGCAGGGACATAATCCAGCGAGGACTAAGGATCACCTGGTTCGCCATATCCAGGGTCAACTGCGTGGATGAGGAGATTCTCCTGTGGATGAGAAGGGCGGGGTGCATCCAGATCAGCTACGGGGTGGAGAGCGGCTCACCCAGGATAAGAAAAGCCCTGAACAAAAAAATTGAAAATAATGATATCAGGAAGGCCTTTGATCTGACAGTAAGCCACGGCATTCTGGCCAGGGCCTATTTTATTTACGGGTCTCCCGGGGAAAGCAGATCCACCATCCGGGAGAGCATCAGCCTGATGAAGGAAATTAAACCGTTAAGCGCCATTTTTTATATCCTGGAGATCTTCCCCGGCACAGCCCTGTACAATGACTTCAGGCGCATGACCGGAGCAGATGATGATATCTGGCTGCAGAGAATCGAACATATCAATTATTTTGAAACAGATCCCGGCCTGAGCGCGGACATGGTCATAGAATTCGGACGCATGCTCAGGACGGAGTATTACCGTCTCCTGCCGGAGTTCGCCGCTTCCATCCGTCTGCAGGACCTTCCTGAGCTTTATGCAGGCCATGCCGATTTTCTCTCCAGGCTGGGCATGACCTTCAGCCACGGGGACTACGCCGGACTGGAGGCCATACCAAAAAAAGAAGAAACTGCTGAACACCTTTACCGGCGTTCCCTGGCTTATCATCCCAATGAAAGGGCCTATCTGGGCCTGGGTATTATCATGCAGAAGCAGGGCAGATACGAAGACTCAGCCGGGGTGCTCTCCAGGGGGGTCGTGTTTTTTCCAGGGAGCGAGGACCTGGCTGCATGTCTGTGCATCACATATATGAACCTCGGCTGGTACGGCCAGGCCCTGGAGCTCACCGGGAGATTCCCCGGATCCGTCCGTATGAATGAGTATGCCCGGGCATGCCGCCAGGCAATGGCCGGCCGAACCTGAACCTTTCCCGCATACAAGCCGTAAGCTGGCAGACAGTGCAGCATGCCTCACAGTTTCTGCCGGCAGAGATCTTTTTTCTTGACCTGGATTTCAGATCTATCTTAGTGTTGTTCCTCAGATGACGGACTGGTCCGTCTGGTGATGGGGCATGAAGGGAGAGGTTTGAAACAAGTCATGGACAACGATCCGGTCCTGCGTCGCAAACAAGAAATCCTGGGCGCGGCCACCAGGCTTTTTGCCAAATATGGCTACCGCCAGACAGATGTTCAGTATATCGCAGACAGTCTGGGTATCGGCAAGGGAACCGTCTATCGATATTTCCCAAGCAAGGAGGAGCTTTTTCTGGCTGCAGTGGATCAGGGAATGAATGACCTGAAGATCAGGATCGAGTCAGTCATAGAAAATTCCGGAGACCCTCTGGTACAGGTCAGAACAGCCACCCGGGCCTATCTGGATTTCTTCTACCATAACCCTGAAATAATTGAGCTTTTTATTCAGGAGCGCAGCGAATTCAAGGACCGCCAGAAACCTACGTATTTTGTATACCGGGAGGCCAACATCCAGAGATGGCGCGAGCTGTTTGCAGAGCTCATGGATCGGGGTGTGGTCCGCAGAATGCCTGTAGACCGGATAGTCGACGTCATGAGCTTCGCGGTGTACGGTACCATCTTCTCGGCTCAATTTGCCGGCAATGCCAAGCCTGGGGAGGAACAGGCCGAGGAGATCCTGGATGTTGTTTTTAACGGTATTTTGATGGATTCTTCAGGCAAAGCCGGTATTTTGGATTGAATCCTTCGAGTAGTTCAGCCTTTTTCACTTGAGCCTGTATTCATGGGCTGTGCCTTCTAAATATAGGCTGAATGAACATAAAATCCTCTCTTTGTGTCGAGAAGCCAAGGAAAGATTATAGAATGTTGCATTTGAGCTGCAGATCTGTGCAGATAAGTATCAAGTAAAAACAGGAATAAATCGGAGAAACAGGAATGGGCAGTGCAGATGAGCAGGTTTCAGGCCCCGGAGATGAGAGGCCCAAAGGCCCGAGAAGACGCCTTCTGGGTCCGTGGACCTTTCTGATCCTGATTCTTGCCGGGGCGATCCTGGTCTACATATACAGGGATGAACCCCTGGAAGACAGGGAAGATCGGCGTGAGCGGCCCCCGGTGGCGGTGGAACTGGCTCCGGCGGCCACGGTCAATCTTCTGGATACGGTCCGGGGGGTGGGGACTCTTGAACCTGTGCAGAAGGTCGAGATCAAGCCCGAAGCCAGCGGCAAGGTCAAGGCGGTGCACTTTCAGGAAGGCGGCTTTGTCAGTGAGAACAAGCTTCTGTTTGAGCTGGAGGAGCAGAAGCTTTTGAGGCGCTTGTCAGCTCAGGAAGCGGCCCTGGAGGAAGCCCGGGCCGAAGCGGACAACCTGCGCCGTAACTACCAGCGCTTTTCCATGCTCCGCCAGCAGGAGGTGATCTCTGAGGAAGAATACGACCGGATAAGAACCGATCTGGATGCAGCCGAGGCCCGGGTCCGCAGGCTCAGGGCCGAGGTGGAACATGTCCGGGAGGAAATCCATGACACAATAATCAGGGCACCCTTTGACGGGTATGTTTCCGAACGCCTGGTGGATCCGGGGACGTTCGTCTCTAAGGGTGAGATCCTGACGGTGCTATACCAGGTGGATCCCTTGAAGATTTCCTTTTTTCTCCCGGAAAAATATGCCGGCCGGACTTCCCTGGGGCAGGAAGTCCGGATCACCGTATCCGCCTATCCGGATGAGACCTTTTCCGGCAAAGTGGGATATATTAGTCCCTCCATTGACGAGTCCACTCGGAAGTTCAGAATCCGGGCCAACATTGCAAATCCGGAACAAAAGCTCAGACCCGGTTTCTTTGCCCGGGCAGTACTGATCCTGGGATTACGGGAAGAATCTGTGGTGGTTCCTGAAAAATCCCTGGTTCCCATCCGGGACGGGTACATGGTCTTCACCGTGGACAAAGAAAATAACCGGGCCCGGACCCAGAGGGTGAGCATCGGTATGCGCAGGCCCGGCCTGGTGGAGATATTGGACGGAGTCTCCCGGAACGATACAGTGGTTGCTGCCGGGCACATGCAGCTGGAGGACGGCTCACAGGTGGAGATAGTGGAGGAGTGGTCGGAAGAATGGGCCCGGGAAATGGAAAATTTCTTTCCGCCGGGTGAATCCAGGACAGCGGAAAAAGGCCGGGAGGGCTGATTCAAGTGATCTGGAACCTGTGCATCCGCCGGCCGGCGTTGACCATAGTCATTTTTCTGGTTTTGGGTATTTTCGGGGTTTTCGGATTTACCCAGATGCCCGTGCAGGAATATCCCGACGTGGAATTTCCAGTGGTCAGCGTTCTGGTGGTCCTGCCCGGGGCTGCTCCGGAGATCCTGGAGCGGGAGGTGGTGGAGCCCATTGAAGCGGAAATAAGCACCATCGAAGGGCTGAATAACATTTTTTCCACTGCTGAACAGGAATCAGCCACGATTACAGCAGAGTTCGAACTCTGGAGGGATCAGGATCTGGCCGCCCAGGACGTGCGTGACGCAGTGGAACGCGCCAGGCGGCATCTGCCAGGGGATGCCGAAGCCCCGGTGGTCAGAAAAATGGCCATGGATGCCGGGCCTATAATGTGGTTCACCCTGCAGGGGGACGAGCGCTGGGATGAGATGAGCATGTCCGAATATGCTGAAGATGTGCTCAAGCCCAGACTGGAAACCCTGAGGGGAGTGGGCCGGGTGATAGTGGGCGGATCCAGGAATTATGCCGTAAGGATCAGGATTGATCCCGAGCTGCTGGCCGCGCACCGGTTGACCATTCAGGACGTGGTGAATACCGTCCAGATGGAAAACGTGGACATCCCTTCGGGCCGCATCGAAGGCCTGACCAGGGAGTTCACCATCAGGACCAGGGCCCGTTTTTCCGAGGCCGCTCCATTCAATGACCTGGTAATTGCTTACCGCGAGGGCTCCCCTGTACGGCTTTCGGATGTGGGGGAGGCGGTTGACGCAGTAGAGTCCTACAGACGTCTGGCCCGCTTCAACGGCGAACCCACGGTGGGACTGGGCCTGGTCCGGCAGACAGGGGCCAATACCGTGGAAATGGCTGAAGCGGCCAGGAAGAGCATGCGCAGTGCATCAGAGGACTTTCCCCCGGGTCTCAGGTATCAGCAGGCCATGGATGCCTCGGAATTTATCGAGGAGAACATCCGGGACCTGCAGATCACCATACTGATAGCCGCCACCATGGTAGTTTTCGTGGTCCTCTTTTTCCTGCGCAGCGGCAGGGGAACACTGATCGTGGGCCTGGCCATTCCCACCTCCCTGCTAACCGGCCTGGCGGTGATCAATGTCCTGGGATTCAGCATCAATGTCCTGACCATGCTGGCCCTGATCCTGGTCATCGGGATAGTGGTGGATGACGCCATTGTAATCCTGGAGCGCAATTTCCGGCATATGGAACAGGGGGCTGATGCCTTGCCTGCAGCCCGGGTGGGTACGACGGAGATGGCCTTTCCGGCCATAGCCAATTCCCTGTCCCTGGGAGCTGTTTTTATCCCGGTAGCCTTTACCGCGGGCATAATCGGGAGGTTTTTTTATGAGTTCGGCCTGACCGTTGCAGCAACGGTCTTTGCCTCCACTTTCGTGGCCCTGACCCTGACCCCCATGCTCTGTTCCAGGCTTTTGAAATACAAGGAACGCAAGAGCTTTCTGTTTCAGATGTCCGAGAGGCACCTGAACAGGATTGAAGCGGCTTACGCCTGGATTCTGGCCAAAGCCTTCAAAAGAAGGGGTCTGGTGGTGGTCATCGGGCTTCTGGCTTTTGCCCTGGGTATTATGGCCTATATGAACATTCCCAAGGAATTTGCTCCGGACGAGGATCGTTCCAGGATGATGATAGTCTTTGAAACACCGCAGGGAGCCACCCTGCAGGAAACAGACGCATTCGCCCGGAAAATCGAGAAAATGCTGGCAGAGGACCCCAACGTCAGCCAGGTTTTTCTGGGCATCGGGCTCAGCCGGGGCGGGGGTCCGGGCCATCCCAACGAGGGCGTTGCCTTTGTCACCCTGGTGCCCAGGCACGAGCGCGATCTGCACCAGAGCCAGATCATGCACCAGTACCGGCAGAACCTGGCCCGGATTCCCGACGGCAGGGCCTTTGCCGTGGATTTGACTCCAGGCGGTGTGGGCGGAGATCCTGTTGAGGTTGTCCTGCAGAATCCGGACCTGCAGGAGCTGGACATTGTCCAGGAACAGGTGGTGGCCTGGATGCAGTCCAGGCCGGAGTATTACGTGGGAGTACGTTCCAACCTGGAGCTGGACAGGCCCCAGGTGGATGTGACCATTGACCGGGACAGGGCCGCGGAAATGTGGATCTCGGCTACCGAGATTTCCCGGGCCCTGCGCTATCTGTTCGGAGAAGTGGATATTTCCCATGTGGACCGGGAGGCCCGCAGGTACGATGTGATTACCGAAGTAAAGGGCCGGGGACGGATCACCCCGGACGCCCTGCGCAACGTATACCTGCGCAACCATGGTGACGAGCTCATTTCCCTGGATAGCCTGGTTCATATCCAGGAGACCATCGGACCCAGCGAGATCCATCGTTTCGACCGGATCCGGTCGGCTTCAGTTACAGCTTCCACCCCGCCGGGGGTGGCCCTGGGCGATGCCGTGGATGAACTTGAAAGATACCTGGAGGCGGAACTTCCTCCTGGAACCGATTATCAGATGGCCGGCATGTCCGAGGTGTTTGAGGAGTCTTTTTACTACCTGGCCATAGCCCTGGTGTTTGCGGTTATTTTTATCTACCTGGTCCTCTCGGCCCAGTTTGAGTCCTTCGTTCACCCCCTGACCATCATGTCAGCCCTGCCCCTGGCCACTGTGGGGGCTTTCGGCGCATTGTGGCTTCTGGGTTTGAATTTCAGCGTATACGCCTTTATCGGGTTGATTATGCTCATGGGCCTGGTGACCAAGAACGCAATTCTGCTGGTGGATTATACCAATGTCCTGGTGGCCAGGGGGAGACCCCCGATGCTGGCGGCTCAGGAAGCTGCCCGGGAACGCTTCCGTCCGGTGGTCATGACGGCCATATCCACTATCCTGGGGGTTTCAGTCATTGCCCTGGGCTACGGAGCGGGCGGCGAAGCCAGAGCTCCCCTGGGCGTGGCAGTGGCTGCTGGCCTGTTTACCTCCACGGCCCTGACCCTTCTGGTCATACCGGTGGTGTTCACCCTTTACGACCAACTGCAGAAATATATCCTGGGTCTTTTCAGGACCGGACCCAAAGGCGTTAAGGGTTGAGCATGAAGTTTGTACACATCAGCTTTCGTTTTGAGTATATAGACCATGTGGAAAGGATCCTTGATGCAGAGGGCATTGGGGATTATGTGTGCTATCCCATGGTGGCGGGGAAGGACATTGACGGCAAGCATTTCGGAACCCAGGTTTTTCCGGGCAGTGTAACAGTCTGTCAGGCCCTGGTGGAGGATGCCCGGATAGAGACTCTTTTAGCCAGGCTGCAGGCCTTCAGAAAACAGAAAACAGCCCACGCTCATATGCGGGTTGCTGTAATGTCCGTGGAATACATCCTGGGCAGTGGTGACGGCCTGCAGGAGGAATAGGCCTGTTACAGGCATTCCCGGCATGATCTGCCAGCACAAGTGGATATCAGGAGAAGTCCGGAGACAATCAGAAAAACTGCTGCCAGGCCAGAAAGACAAGGATCAGCATCATGGCAGTCACCAGCGAGGTATAGGCCTTTCTGATGCGCAGGGCTGCCAGGGCACTTATGCCGGCCGCCATGAGCAGGTGAGGCCACGTGAGAATATCCTGGAGCGGGTGCAGCAGACTGTCAATCAGCGGATAGATGAGGCTTAAAAGATAGATGCCCAGGCAGGCGGCAAGAAAATTTATTGCGAAAGTTTCGCCCAGCGAACTCAGAATCATTTTTTCGGGATGGAAGGAACTGAACTTGTCCCTGCTCTGGCGCAGGATGAGATTGTAGTTCCTGTTCTGCCTGACCCGGTGCCAGCCCTCGAAGCGGGCCAGAAGGTATGCTCCGGGCAGGGTCAAAAGCATCATCATAAATATCTGTGCCGGGTACTCAAGCTGAAAGAACATTGTGAGTGCGGTGGCGGCCACCAGGCAGAACACGGCATTGGGGGGTATAAAAGTGCCCGCGGGAATAAGATCGAGCCACAACAGTTCAAAAAAGACAGCTATATAAATGGTGGGAAACACATCTCCGGTGAGCAGAATCAGGAAAAAACCCACCACCAGAGGCCGATCCACCAGACCTATGGGAGCGGAAAAACGAAACAGCGAAAATACAGCAAAAAAAAACCGCCCAGCAGAATCACTCCCATAAGGCTCAGCTCATTCAGGGCTACCATGTTTCTACCTGGACCTTTTTGTGAGGTACGCAGCGAAAATCGAGTCTGATGCCGCGACTGAAGAAGTAATGCAGACAACGGCTGTCGTCGGGGCTCAGGGCGATATGCGCGCAGATCTGTTTTTTGCCGGGTCCGTAGTGGATATTGCCGATGTTCAGGGAGTTGAAGAGCAGGCCGCGTTCAAAGGCAGTCTTGGCATCCAGGCATCCGGCAAAAAGAATGAACAGGGACGATGGATTTTGGCTGTATGTGGAGATGAAAAGCTGCGGGCTCTGTTTTACTGAGCTGAAGGAAATATCGATATTATCCGGCACGGCCAGGCTCATGATTTCCTGGCGGACCGGATCACTGGACAGGTCGTCATTGACCACCAGAAGTGATCTGGCCCGGGTGTATGGCAGCCAGGTCTCGATTACCTGTCCGTGCACCAGACGGTTGTCTATTCGCACCCAGAACATAATTACTCGCCTTTTTTTCCGTGACTGGACACCTGACGTTTGAGCAGGTCCCCGGCCACCAGAATCCCCTGTTTGCCGGCCGCCTTGACCTCCTGGGCCAGGTCGCTGAGCCTGTGCTCTCTATTGGACAGGGCCTTCAAAATCATGGGCAGGTTCACGCCGGTGATAACCTCCAGCCGGCCGTGATTGAGAAGGGACAGGCTTAAGTTGGTGGGGGTGCCCCCGAACATGTCCGTAAGAATAACCACCCCGCTGCCTGTATCCAGTTCCTGGACCTTTTTCTTGAGCTGCTGGATGATATCCTCCATGGGCTTTGAGACATCGACTCCGATGGAGCAGCAGTTGCGCTCATCTCCGGTTATGAGATGCGCAGCTTCCAGCAGCCTGCTTCCAAAGTCATTGTGAGTTACTATAATTATCCCTATCATACACACCCTGGTTTTCTGCATGAGCAATCAATGGATCAAGGTCAACAGTTATGAGCATATTAAACCCGGAATTTTCCAAAGACAATACATGAAAGGAAAAAAGCGCTCATCCCAGCTGGAAATGGCGGTGTTCAACCGATACCAGATACCCCTTATCCTTTAAAAACCGGGCCATGCTCTCAACTACAGCCACCGACCTGTGTCTGCCCCCGGTACAGCCGAAAGCCAGGGTCAGACGGTAACGTCCTTCCTTTTGAAACTGAGGGATTAGAAAGTCCAGATATTCTCGCGTGCGGACCATAAACGTCCGGCCCTGATCATCCTCGAGAACATAGCGGCCAATGGCGCTGTCCTTGCCTGAAAGCCCCTTGAGATGCGGCACGAAAAAGGGATTGGGCAGGAAGCGAAGGTCCAGGACCATGTCCGCCTCTGACGGGACCCCGTATTTAAAGCCGAAAGAGATCAGATGCACCCTTATCCCGGCGAACACCTGGTCGAGGCATTCCCATTTCTCCTTTATCACCCGGCGCAGATCGTGAATGCTGAAGTCAGAAGTGTCCACGACCAGATGTGCATCGTTCCGCACAGGCTCCAGCAGCAGTTTTTCTTTTTCCAGCGCCTGTTCCAGGCCCATGCCTTCGCTCTCAAGGGGATGAGGGCGCCTGGTGGTGGCGTATCTGCGGACCAGCACGCTGCTCCCTGCCTCCAGAAAGATTATCTGCAGATATAACCTGTTTTGCTGCAGTCTGTTTCTGAATCCGGACCATTCCCGGGCAAAGTTGCTCTGCCTCAGATCCATGCCCAGGGCCAGCCCCCTGAAATTCTTGGGATTTTCTCTGGCAAAGAGTTCCATTATCGTGTGAGTAAGGCTTACAGGCAGGCCGTCCACGCAGAAAAAACCCAGATCTTCAAACACGTTCAGGGCGGTGCTTTTCCCTGCTCCGGAAAGTCCGGTAACAACTATCACCGGACAGGAGCCGGCTTCATCCCTGTCTGAGAACATAAAGGCCGGGTTTAAACCCTGCTGATCAGTTTCCATAGTTCTTCCCTGGATCCTGCGTGGAGAAAAGAGTTCTTGAAGTCCGGATCCTGAAGCAGCCGGGAAATAAAGGCCAGTATCTTCAAATGCTTTCCGGCGCTCTTTTCAGGAGCCAGAACAAGGAAAAAAATGTGCACTGGTTTGTGGTCCAGGGCTGCAAAATCGACGCCGTTTCTGCTCAGGCCTGCAGTGAGCAGGATATCGTCCAGGTCTCTGAGCTTGCCGTGAGGAATGGCCACACCCTCTCCAATGCCTGTAGTTCCCAGATTTTCCCGGCTGATCAGTGCCTGGTGGACCGCCTGCTCATCAAGAAAACTGTATTTCCTGATGAGTGGTTTTATCAGCTCGGTAAGAACTTCTGACCTGGTTCTGGATTCCAGCCCGGCAATAATCTGGTCCGGGCTCAGATAATCTCCAAGATGCATTTAATTTCCTGCAAACAGCAAATATAATTAACAATTAATTTTCAGGGGCCGCAAGGAAGTCCTGACATTCTTATCCGGAAAAAAATTCCTGTTCCTGTTGTTTGCCATGGTCAGACTCCCGGATCGATAAAACCGAAGTCGCCGTCCTTGCGCCGGTAAACCACGTTAACCCTTTCAGTTTCTGCGTTCAGGAAGACCAGAAAGTCATACCCAAGGGTTTCAAGCTGCATGGCAGCTTCTTCCAGGTCCATGGGTTTTGGCTCGTACTGGTCTGTGGCCACGATCCGCTGTTCTCTTTCCCCCTCCTCGGAAGAGGTGAAGCTGACAATGTCCATGCGCACCTGCTTTTCCCTGGCCTTTTTTTTCTTGTCCTTGCTTTTGTCCCGCTGCTTCTTGAGCTGCGCCTCCAGCTTGTCCAGGCTCAGGTCGACTGTGGAGTACATGTCCTCGGTCTCTTCGTTGGCCGAGATATGAATGTCCTTGCCTGTAAGTATGCATTCGGAAATGTGCCTGAATTTCTCGACCTCCATGTTCACCTGAAGTTCAGCAGCATGGTTGTCGGTCATATATCTGGAAAGCTTTTCAAACCGATCCCGGGCATATTTTTTCAGATGCTCCGAAGGTTCAAAATTCTTGAAATTGAACTTGATGTGCATGTGGACCTCCTTGAATTTGGATAGATCACTAAGATTAAAAAAATTTTTTTCTCTGGGAAGAAGAGGGGATGTTCAGGGCTATTCTGTACTTGGCCACGGTCCTGCGGGCGATGTTCACATCCAGCCTTTCCTTGAGAAGGGAAGAGATGGCCTCGTCACTCAGGGGCTTTTGCGGGTCTTCCCGGCTGATCATCTGTTTTATGGCCGCTTTGACGCTCTCGGAACCCATGTGTCCTCCGCCATCCATGCTTAGGGCGCTGTTGAAGAAGAACTTGAGCTCAAAGATGCCGTGGGGTGTGGAGACGTATTTATTGGTGGTTATTCTGCTTACCGTTGATTCGTGCATGTTGATGTCCTCTGCCACCTCCTTGAGAATCAGTGGCTTTAACCGGCTGACCCCCTGCTCAAAAAATTCCTTCTGGAATTTGAGTATGCTCTGCATGACCTTGTACAGCGTGCGCTGCCTCTGGTGCAGGCTCTTCATCAGCCAAACAGCAGAGCGTGTTTTTTCTTGAATGTAGTCGTTCTCCTGCTTGCAGGCCTTGTTTTTCTGGCTCCTGTCCGTGCCGATGTAAAAGGAGTTGAGCTGAAGAGCGGGCAGCCCGTCTTCATTAAGCATAATAACAAAATCATTTTCATATTCATACACATAAATATCCGGGCTGATATAGACGACATCCTCGCTGCCGAAACTGGAGCCGGGAAACGGATCCAGGCTTCTTATCATCTGGATGTACTCAAGCATCAGCTCCTTGCTCACTCTGAATTTTTTAAGCAGGGGCCCGATCCTGTTTTTTTCAATGTCTTCCAGGTGATCCCGGACCAGGGAGGTCAGAACGGGATCATCCTCGTTAAGGGCCTCAAGCTGTACCATGAGACATTCCCTGATGTCTCTGGACGCCACGCCTACGGGATCAAACTGCTGGATGCGTTTAAGTACAGATTCCACCTTTTCCTGATCAACTCCGGAAGAGGCTGCTATTTCCCCTGCAGTGGCCTGTAGATACCCCCGGGAGTCCAGATTGCCGATAATCTCTTCACCCACATGCATTTCCTCTGGGGAAAACTTCTGCAGCTGCAGCTGCCAGAACAGATGTCCCTGCAGGGAGGGCCTGGAAGAGTACCTGGCCTCGAAACTCTGCATTTCTTCAGGGCTTTCCCGCTCCTGATAGGCTGAGTGCTTGGAACTGGAGGAAAATTCTCCCAGGTAGTCCTCCCAGTCGGCATTTCTTATCAACGACTGCTCTTCACTGCTAAGACTGCTGGCGCGCCTTGTTTCATCCTGAGAATCCCTCTTGCTCTGCTCGTCTTCCTGGAACTGGATTTCCTCCAGCATGGGATTTTCAAGCAGCTCCTGCTGAATCACTTCCAGAAGCTCCACCCTGGAAAGCTGCAGAAGCTTTATGGCCTGCTGCAGCTGTGGAGTCATGACCAGCTGCTGGGAGAGCTTGAGTTGTTGTCTCAGTTCCAGGGACATACTGACTTGACCTGATTAGAGCTGGAAAGATTCACCCAGATATACCTTCCTGGCCCGGGCATCCTGGGCAATGTCTCCGGGAGTGCCGTCAAGAATAACCTGACCGTCATAAACAATTGAAGCCCGGTCACAAATCTTGAGTGTTTCCCGGACATTATGGTCCGATATGAGCACGCCTATGTTCTTTTCCTTAAGTTTCAGAATGATTTTCTGGATATCGTCCACAGCAATGGGATCGATGCCCGCAAAGGGCTCATCCAGTAGGATGAATCTGGGATCCTTGATCAGGGATCTGGCAATTTCCAGCCGCCGGCTTTCCCCTCCTGACAAAAGGGATGCCTTCTGTCCTGCCAGCCTGGATATGCCCAGCTCATCCATCAGGTATTCCGCCTTTTCCCGCCGGGCTTTTCTGTCTTTAAGCGTATATTCCAGAATCAGCATCAGGTTTTCAAAAACAGTAAGCTTTTTGAAAACCGAGCTTTCCTGTGGCAGATAGCTCATACCCAACTTTGCCCTTTTGGGCAGTGAAAGTCTAGTTATATCTTGCCCCGCAAAGATCACCCGGCCCCTGCCGGGAGAGATTATTCCCACCAGAATGTAGAAGGTGGTGGTTTTGCCGGCACCGTTGGGGCCCAGCAGACCGATGATTTCACCCCGGGATATGTCCAGGGAAATCCCCCTGACCACCAGCCTTTTGCCGTACTGCTTGTAAACATCCACGGCCCGGAGGGTTTCCACTATTCATCCCCGTCAGGATAAAAAATAACCCGTACCCTTTGCCTGTCTCCACCCAGCACCTGCGATGTATTATCCCTCAGGTTCAGGATTATGGTTTCTCCCTCCACAGTATTTCTGTTCTCCAGGAGCCTGGGCTGATCTTCCAGGTGTACGGTTTCGGTATCCGGAAAATAGGTCAGAAGACCGCTGCGGCCCTCCCGGCCGTCTCCTTTTATGCGCACGCTGCCCCTGGCGATAATTTTTTCTATGTTTTCGTCCTCTCCTGTGCTGTTCTGTTCCAGGTCAGCGCCGTTCTTCAGGAAGACATGAAGCTCGTCAGACCAAAGTTCAAAATCCGGACGCAGGACATGGACATCCCCGGAAAAGACCACCAGGTTCTGTTCTCCGGTGTAGGTCATCTCCCGGGATGTAATTTCAGTACCCTTTTTTCCCGCCTGGGCCCCTGCCCCCAGGGCGGGCTGAAGCACTACCGCCAGAGTGCATGTGAGGATCAGAAAGCATATCTTGTGTAGCATACGTTTACTGCCTGTTCATGGTTGATTGTTCCGCCCAGAATCTCCTGCAGTGGATCCCGGGATACTTGTGCCTACACCTCCAGTGGCTACAATCATGTCCTTTTCCAGGAAAATCGTGGCCCTTGGAGCCCTTATCACCATTCCCCTGCCAGAGAAAACCACGTTATCCTCCAGCAGAATCCGGCCGTCTTTTTCCATGTACACGGCACTGTCGGCTTTGGCGTGTAATTCTCCTGACTGTGCCCTGACATCGGGCCACATGTGCACCACCTGATCATCCTGGCTCACTTTGCCCTGAGAAGACCATATCTTAAGGGTATCTGCGTCATTATCTCCAAAATAGGTAAAAACGGGTTCATTGAGCAGGATCTGGTTTTCCCTGCGCAGAAAGCCGGCCTCCCTGGCCTTGAGTTCCCAGAGGCTTCTGCCTTCAACTCCCTGTATCAGGGTCAGGGCCTGGATGTTTAAATCAACCTGCATATCCGGGTCAAAGCCTATTCTTCCGGGGCCGGGGGTATTCCTCAGCAGCATGCTCAGCAGAAGAGCAAGCAAAAGCAGGCCGAGTCCCGCAGGAGCAAGCCTTTTATACATGACCACTGATCCATTTGGCCCACTGTTCATCAAGCCTGCCCTGGGCCTGCAGAATAAAGCGCACAGCCTGGCGCACTGCCCCGTGTCCTCCATTGGCAGAGGAGGTCCAGAGGGCCAGCTGGATTATTTCCGGCTGGGCATTGGCCACGGCCATGGGCAGCCCTACGCTGGCCATGGCCTGGGCGTCCACCCAGTCATCTCCCAGATAAGCCATTTGAGAGAAAGACAGGTTTTTATCCTGAGCCAGCTTGTGCAGCAAGGGCATTTTCCGGATATATCCGGGAAAATAATCGGTTATGCCCAGCTCCCTTATTCTTGCTTCCACTGCACGGGAATCGAGACCGCTGATCACGGCCACATCCAGACCGGCAGACTGGGCCATCTTGAGACCCATCCCGTCCTGCACATTGAATCTTTTGCTTATACGGCCGTCATGGTCATAGTACAGTCCTCCGTCAGTAAGCACTCCGTCCACGTCCAGAATAAACAGTTTTACGTTCCGGGCAGCACGCTTGGGGTCTTCAGGCATACACTGCTCGTCGGATTCTTAAAAGATTTTGCAGCAGGGAAAAGGTCTCAGCCAGAGGCCAGGAATTAGGACCGTCACATAAAGCGTTTTGAGGGTCAGGATGCACCTCCATGAACACACCATGGCAGCCTGCAGCCACTCCGGCCCTGGCCAGCACCGGAACAAATTCGCGTTCTCCGCCTGAAGATGCTCCGAGACCTCCAGGCAGCTGGACCGAGTGGGTGGCGTCCATTATAACCGGATACCCCAAACGGGCCATGACCGGGATGGACTTGAAATCCACCACCAGGTTATTATAGCCGAAGGCGGAGCCGCGTTCTGTAAGCCAGATCCGCCGGTTTCCGCTTCGGGCCACCTTTTCAGCTACACTGGACATATCCCAGGGGGCCATGAACTGACCCTTTTTAATGTTCACAATTTTTCCAGTCCCAGCTGCAGCCACCAGCAAATCAGTCTGGCGGCACAGAAAAGCGGGGATCTGAATTACATCCACCACTTCAGCCACAGCTTGAGCCTGCTGCGGCAAATGTATGTCTGTAATCAGAGGCAGACCGGTTCTTCTTTTGATCTCTTGCAGCCAAAGCAGGCCCTGTTCCATCCCGGGGCCTCTGAAGCCGTCTTTTGCAGTGCGGTTGGCCTTGTCAAATGAACTTTTAAAAACCACGGTTACGCCAAGCCTGCCAGCCATCGCCGCCAGCTGTTCAGCTGCTGTCAGCGCCATGTCTCTGTTTTCCAGGACGCAGGGACCCAGAATGAAAAAAAGTTTGTTTCTGCTGTCAGTATAAATGTCTTCCATAACCCTTACGTCCTGAATCGGTCAAGCAGCTCCATCAAATTCAACGTCCTCTGCCTGTTCAGCAAGGGAATCCCGTCCCTCTGATGAGGCAGTCATAAGTTCTGCGGCCCGGACAAAATCCCGGAAAAGAGGGTGGGGACGCATGGGATTGGAGCGGAATTCCGGGTGAAACTGACATCCCAGAAACCAGGGATGATCCTTGAGCTCAATTATTTCCACCAGTTTTTCATCCGGAGACAGCCCGCTGAGCAGCATGCCTGCCGCTTCAAAATCAGCTGCGAATTTCATGTTGAACTCGTACCTGTGCCTGTGCCGTTCAGTCACCTGCCGGGTCCTGTAGGCCTGCATGGCTCTGGTGTCAGCCCTGAGCACGCACGGGTAAGCCCCCAGACGCATGGTTCCCCCCTTGTGGCTGGATGTGTCCCTTGTCTGAACGGCCTGATTTCTGAAATCATACCATTCAGTCATCAGGTAGATAACCGGATGGGCGGTGTCTGGGTTGAACTCCTGGGAATCGGCATCCTGGAGCAGAAGCACGTTCCTGGCAAACTCGATTACAGCGCACTGCATTCCCAGGCAGATTCCCAGAAAAGGAATCCTGTTTTCCCGGGCATGTCTGACAGCCATCAGCTTGCCCTCAATGCCGCGTGCTCCGAACCCTCCAGGGACCAGGATGCCGTGTGCACCCTCCAGCTTTTTTTTCAGGTTCTGCTCAGTCAATTCTTCAGAATTGACGTAGCTCAGGGCAACATGCGACTCGCTCTCCAGCCCGGCATGAACAATGGCCTCGTGAAGGCTCTTATATGACTCCTTCAGATTCACGTACTTGCCCACGATGGCAATTCGTACCTGGCGCTTGAAATGATGAAGACGGTGGACAAGGTTTTTCCAGTCCTGCAGGTTGGGGTTCTTGGCCGGGAGCTTGAGCAGGATGGCGACTTTCTGATCCAGGCCCTCATCATAAAGCATGAGTGGAACTTCATAAATGCTCTGCACATCTTTGGCCGTGAACACCGCGTCCGGATCAACATTGCAGAACAGGGCTATCTTGGCCTTGATCTCCTGGTCCAGATCCACTTCGCAGCGGCAAAGAATAATATCGGCCTGAATGCCGATACTTCGAAGCTCCTTGACACTGTGCTGGGTGGGCTTGGTCTTGATCTCGCCGGCAGCTTTTATATAGGGGACCAGGGTCAGATGGATGTACAGCACGTTTTCCTTGCCCAGATCGCTTCTAAGCTGCCTGATGGCTTCCAGAAAGGGCAGGCTTTCGATGTCACCCACGGTTCCGCCGATCTCGATGATGGCTACATCTTCCTCTTTCCGGGCCACGCTCAGGATTGCACTTTTGATTTCATCCGTCACATGAGGAATGACCTGAACCGTACCCCCCAGGTAGTCTCCCCTTCTTTCCTTGGTTATCACCGAATGGTAGATGCTGCCCGAGGTGAAGTTGTTGATCTGACTCATGGGCTGATCCAGGTAGCGCTCATAATGGCCCAGGTCCAGGTCTGTTTCAGCTCCGTCATCCGTGACATAAACCTCACCATGCTGGAAGGGATTCATTGTTCCCGGGTCTACATTAATGTAGGGATCCAGTTTCTGAATGGTCACTTTCAGGCCGCGGGCCTTGAGCAGGGCTCCTATGGAGGCGGCGGCCAGGCCCTTGCCCAGTGAAGAAAGCACGCCTCCGGTGATAAAAATAAACTTGGTCTTCATAATTCTTCCGTATGGTTTAATTATGGTTCACAATACGTCCGGGCATATGAAGTGCGGTTCAGCCCGGCTCGGACCAAATCCTGACAGCCGGATCCGGTTTTTCAACCTGCACCAGGAAAAATATATCCCAAGGAGGACCTGTTTGCCAAGTCCCGGCTGAAAGGCCTGCAGGCCGGGCAGGAGAAAGGAGAGCAGCCTGATTGACATGACTATCCGTTTAGGGCTATTTGTGCCAGAAAAAATGTATAAAACAAGGAGGTCAAAATTGAACAGCTTGATTTTTGGTCCCAACGGAAGCGGTAAAGGTGCCCAGGGTTCTCTGGTCAAAAATAAATACAACCTGGCGCATATTGAGTCAGGAGCAATTTTCAGGGAGCATATCAAACAGGGAACCGAACTTGGCCAGAAGGCCAAGTCTTACATCGACAAGGGTGAGCTGGTGCCTGACGAGATTACTGTGCCCATGGTGCTGGAAACCTTGAAGAAGGAAGGTCAGGGAGGCTGGCTTCTGGACGGTTTCCCCCGCAATGTGGCTCAGGCGAAAATGCTCTGGGATGCCCTGCAGAAAGAGGGTATGAAGCTCAATTACGTCATCGAGGTTCAGCTGTCCAGAGATACGGCCAAAAAGAGAATCATGGGCCGCAGGCTGTGCTCCAATGATCCCAACCATCCCAATAACATCTATGTCGAGGCCATAAAGCCCGATGGAGACAAGTGCAGGGTCTGCGGCGGAGATCTCAAAACCAGGTCAGACGATCAGGACGAAGCGGCTATAGATAAGAGGCATGACATCTACTATGATGCAGAAAACGGCACTCTGGCCGCGGCCTACTTTTTCAAGGAACTGGCTGACAAGGAAGGTTTCAAATATATTGAGCTGGACGGCAGCGGGAGTATCGAAGAGGTTAAAGATACTTTGCAGAAACAGCTGGATTGATTTCAGTGACCTTGCCCGCAGGGCACCGCATATCCTAAAGTTCGATAGCGGGGCGGCAGAGCCGACAGTCCGGCGCGAAAGCACCTCGCAAAAAAACAGCAGTGCTTCACAGCTCAGGCAGGGACGAGCCAGGTCCTGTCCCTGCCTGATAATCCTTTGTTTTGAATATGATTCCCCTGGAGCAGCAGATGGAAATAAATATTGTTCCTCTGAGTCAGAACCTGCCGCTGGAACGGGTTTACGTGGTCAACATGGTCATAAAGTCTTTCAAGGGCAGAAAAGACGTTGAGGTGCATCTGTACCGCAGCGCCTGGGATCCTGAAGAAGAAGCGGCCTACGACTGGGAGAACATACTTGGAAAAACTCCGGAACAGATGTCCCTGGAAGAACAAGACGCCATCAAAGTGATCATGGAGTCTTTCGACCGTTTTGAGCGGGATGAGCTGGTGCGATACCTCAAGACCAGATACGCCCAGAAGATTTCAGCTATCAACAGCGCTCCTCTGCCTTTTCCCATACCCCAGGGACTCATTCCCCTGCACCTTATGCCCGAGGATGAAAACCACGGCCGCATCCGGCTGGAGAAAGTCCCCAATTATACCCTGGATTTTTCAGTTCACGGATATTACGACCTGAGCGACCATCCTCCCATCCTGGAGGATGAGCAGGACTAGAACAGCTGTTTCGGCCGAAACAGGCACAAAGGGCAGCAGAAAACGGGTGCCCTCTGAAACAGGTCTGTCCGTTTTCAGTCCTTGCTGCAGGCCTTATGTTTCATTTCGTGGACACCCTTGCTCAAACTCCATCTGCCAGGACCCGGGCCGGACCTCATGCCTGCTTCCAGTTGATCAAGAAAGACTGCCCGGTCTATCTGCACTGCTCCAAGTCGCAGCATATGCCCGGTGGTCTGTTGACAATCCATGAACAAAAAGCCCTGTTCTTCGAGGAAAGAACAGAGGTGAACCAGGGCTGCCTTGGAGGCGTTGGCAACCCTGTAGAACATGGATTCTCCGAAAAATACCCGCCCCAGGGCCACTCCGTATATTCCTCCTGCCAGCCTGCCCTGATCCCAGGCCTCAAAGCAGTGGGCAATGCCCATATGGTGCAGCCGGATGTAGGCATCGATCATTTCCGGGACCAGCCAGGTTCCCCATGCTCCCTTTCTGGGTGTACGGGCGCAGTATTCTATGACTTTTTCAAAAGCCAGGTCTGCTGTGATCAGAAACCTGCCGGAGTTTAAAACCCGGCGCAGTCTTCTGGATATGCGGATATTATGCGGATAAAGAACCAGCCTGGGATCGGGAGACCACCACAATATGGGCGATCCTGGACCGTACCAGGGAAATATGCCCTGCTTATAGGCTGCCAGCAGGCGTTCAGGAGATAGATCTCCGCCCACAGCCAGTAGTCCGTCGGGTCCGGCCTGGCTCGGATGGGGAAATTCCAGGCGTTGGGAGAGAAAGGTTATGGTCACTTAATCCTGAGCTGATCTTTCTTTTTGTCCAGTTCCACCCTGACCACGGATTTTCTGTCCACCTGTTCGAACAGCAGCCGCTCGGCCAGGGGGTCCTTGATCTGCTCCTGAATCAGTCTGGCCAGGGGCCTGGCCCCGAATGAGGGGTCATGACCCTTTTCCGCCAGCCAGGATCTGGCCGGCCAGGAAAGCTCCACGGTGATCTTCTTGTTCTGCAGCTGCTGGTTGAGTTCCCGGATGTTCTTGTCCACTATCTGCTGCATCACTTCCCTGCTCAAGGGGTTGAAGGGGATGATTGCGTCCAGTCTGTTACGGAATTCCGGGCTGAACATATTTTCCACAGCCTTGATCCCCTTGGCGGTAAGGTCCTCGTGGCTGTCCTGGGCAAACCCTATGCTCGGAGAACTCATTTCCCTGGCCCCGGCATTGGAGGTCATAAGCAGGGTGACATGCCGGAAATCAGCCTTGCGCCCGCTGTTGTCGGTCAGGGTGGCATAGTCCATTATCTGCAGCAGGATATTGAACATATCCGGATGAGCCTTTTCGATTTCGTCCAGGAGCAGGATACTGTAAGGATTCTTGCGGATAGCCTCAGTCAGAAGCCCGCCCTGGTCAAAACCCACATATCCCGGTGGAGCCCCTATAAGCCGGGCCACAGCATGCTTTTCCATGTATTCGCTCATATCAAAGCGGATAAAGCTCACGCCCATGACCTGGGACATCTGCCGGGCCAGTTCAGTCTTCCCTACCCCGGTAGGCCCGATGAGCAGGAAGTTGCCCACGGTCTTGCTCTCTTCCCTTAGTCCTGCCCTGGATCGCTTCACAGCCCTGGTCAGGGCCTCAATGGCCTGGTCCTGTCCGAATATGGTGTTTTTCAGTTCTGTATCAAGCTTAAACAGCCTGTCCTTGTCCGAAGAAGAAATCTGCCTGGATGGAATTCTGGCCATCCTGGAAACCACACTTTCAATATCTCTGGGAGTAATCTGTTTTTTTATCTTGCCGGAGTCTGAAAGGACAAAGATGGAACCTGCTTCGTCCAGGACATCAATGGCCTTGTCCGGCAGGAAGCGGTCGTTTATGTAGCGGGCCGAGAGTTCCACTGCAGCCTTGAGGGCCGAGGGCATATACTTTACATGATGAAACTCCTCATAATAGGGTTTCAGTCCCTTGAGAATCTCCAGGCTTTCCCTGAGGCTGGGCTCGGGGAGCTCGATCTTCTGGAATCTGCGGGACAGTGCCTTGTCCTTTTCAAAGTGATTCTTGTACTCTTCATATGTGGTGGAACCGATGCAGCGGATCTCGCCCGAGGCCAGAACAGGCTTCAGGATGTTGGAGGCATCCATGGATCCTCCGCTGGTGGCGCCTGCTCCGACAATAGTGTGAATCTCGTCAATGAACAGAATGGCCCCGGGAATAGCCTTTACTTCCTTGATTACACCCTTGAGCCTGGTTTCAAAATCTCCCCGGAATTTGGTGCCGGCGAGCAGAGCCCCCATGTCCAGAGCAAAAATTAAAGTATTCAGAAAGGGTTCGGGAACTTTCCTTTCAGCGATCTGCAGGGCCAGGCCTTCAGCCATGGCTGTTTTGCCCACACCTGCGTCACCTACAAAGATGGGATTGTTTTTCCGGCGTCTGAGAAGGATCTGGACGACTCTTTTCAGCTCCTCTTCACGTCCCACCAGGGGATCAATGAGTTTTTTACGGGCCTTGTCCACCAGATCCACAGTATATAGTGCCAGAAAGCTTTTTTCACTTTTCTCCTTGGGCTTGCACCCGGGGCAGGCTGATCCGGGCTGATCCCTCTCCATGCCGTGGGATATGTACTCCAGCACATCAAGCCGGGTCAGGCCGTGGGACTGCAGGTAATAAACAGCAAAGGCCTCTTCCTCTTCAAACATGGCTGCCAGCAGGTCTCCCGCCTGAATCATGCTTTTGCCTGAGGACTGAATCTGAGACAGGGCCTTGTGCATGACCCGCTGTACCCCGATGGTCTGGACCACCTCCCTGTCTCCGGACGGAGGCATAACCTCCATGTGGTCAGCAAAGAATCTTTCCAGCTGGTTCTTGAGTTTGAACAGATCAACCCCACAGTCGGAAAGCACCTCTTTGCCCTTGTCATCCAGAATATAGGCGTAGAGTATATGTTCCAGAGTCAGAAATTCGTGATGCCGGACTTTAACCTCGCGAATAGCCCGGGCAATAATTCTTTCCAATTCCTTGCTTAACATTTATACCTCTTCCATGGTGCATTTCAGGGGAAAACCTTCCTTCTTGGCCATTCTTGTCACCAGGGCCACCTTGGTTTCAGCTACTTCACCGGTGTATACCCCGCAAACACCCATTCCGTTTTTATGAATATTGAGCATGATCTGCACCGCCTCTCCTTCGTTCTTGTGAAACACTTCCCTGAGCACGTGCACGACAAATTCCATGGTGGTGTAGTCATCATTGTGCATAAGAACCTTGTAGCGCTGAGGCTCCTTGAGCTCGTCTCCCACCACGGTGCCGGGGGAGGGTAGAGGACCGGTTAGTTCATTACTCATAGACAGTTAGGCTAATAATTTTTGGCCGAAAGTCAATGTTCTATCCTTTTTGGATTATTTTCCATTTAACATAAATCACTTCCCTGATCAATACTCAACAGCTTCAAGGCACAACCCCCGGGCAGGCGCTGTAGCCGGAGCCAGGGAACGGTCCCTGTGCTGCAGGATTTTTTCCATTTCCTGGGGTCTTAATTTGCCCCGGCCCACCTGAACCAGGGCTCCGGCAATGTTTCTGGCCATCTGTTTCAGGAAGCCGTCAGCCCTTATGTGCATGACTGTCTCCTGGGGAAAGCAGCCCTGACGAAAATTTATGTTCCATACATGTCTTACCGTGTCCCTTGTTTCTGTGCCTTTATTCATGAAGGAACAGAAATCGTGGCGGCCCACCAGGTGATCTGCGGCGGCACTCATGGCTTCAATATTCAATGGTCCGGCGTGCCAGACAAAGTTTCTCCTCTGGGGATACACAAAGAATTTTTCCGTCCAGAAGGAATAGGAGTAATGCTTGACTCTGGCAGAAAAGCGGGCATGAAAAGATCCGGTCACCTGCTGGTATCTGACAATGCGGATAGACGAGGCCAGAAGAGAGTTAAGAGCCTGCTGCCAGGGGATTCCGGTATTTTCCGGGGGAGGGTCGAAGTGGGCGACCTGACCCAGGGCATGGACCCCGGCATCTGTTCGGCCTGCGCCGTGTATGCGGATATGCCTGTTGCAGATCCTGGCCAGAGAGTCCTCCAGCATCTGCTGGATGGTGGGCTCCTTTTTTTGAATCTGCCAGCCGTGGTAGGTGGTTCCATCATATGCCAGAACTAGCTTGATGCGCAAGGCTCAGATTCTCCCGGGATTTGGTTGTCTGATAGTTCATTCCCTGCCTAAGGTCCCGGGTTTCCAGAATTTCGTGAATTGTACTGATGACAGTGTTTTTTCCCCGGGCCCAGAGCGGTGCCAGCAATTCATCCCCTGAGGGATCTCCGGTGAGCCTGTGCACTGTGATGTCCGGGCGCAGACAGCCGATGGCAGCTGCAATCCAGCACGAGTATTCCCTCAGGCTCAAGGGGGTGTACCGGCCCTGGCTCCACCAGACAGCAAGAGTGGTGTGTCTGCATACATACAGGTTGTGAAACTTGATACCGTGAACCGGCAAACGGTTAATGAAATCAATGGTCCTCAGAAAGTTATTCAGGTCCTCGCCAGGAAGCCCGGCAATCACATGAGCGCAGACCCTGAGCCCATGGGCCGAAGCCAGGCGGCATGCCCTGGCAAAATCATCTGCTGTATGCCCTCTGTTGATGAGGCAAAGGGTACCTTCATCAGAGCTCTGCAGCCCGAGTTCAAGCCATGTCTCTCTTACGGGAAAGCCGGCCAGCTTTCCAGCCTTGTGAGGATCCAGACAGTCCGGCCTGGTGCCCACGCAGAGCGCTGCCAGCTCCGGAAGGTCCATGAGCTGTTCCAGAGCATGTTCCAGTTTGCTTAACGGCCCGTAGGTGTTGCTGAAGGACTGCAGGTATGCAGCGAATCTGCATCCCTTGTACCTGATCTCCAGCCTGCTTTTCCAGTAAAGGTACTGATCCTGCAAAGACATGCCTGAGCAGCCCAGACCGGTGCCCGAACCTCTGGTGTTGCAGAATATGCAGCCAGATCCGGAAATGCCGCCATCGCGGTTGGGGCAGTCAAATCCGGCATCCAGTGGGATTTTCTGTATCCTGGTGCCGAAAACGTGTTTCCAGTAATGAGAGAGCTTATTGTAGCGGTTCATGCAAAAAACAAAGATCAGCCATGTTGCCTGTCAGATGTTCTTCTGTTAATAACAGCCAATTAAGGCCATGCAGCGGGCCTGATCTGTCCTGAAAACACAGCCCGACATGGCGGAAAACAGATTGCCTGCCAGAATATTTTTTATGATAAGATTCTTTTCGCCCCGGGTCAATTTGGAGGCCTGCACCTGTTGTCACGCCGCGGATTGACTTGTCTGACAACCTCAACTCCCGGATGCAAGACCCTGATTGCCGGCAGCCGGGTGCGGACTTAAGCGGAGAAATGTATGCCTAGAATCCTTGACCGTTTGTTTGGGGCCGTGTCCAATGACCTGGCCATTGATCTGGGGACAGCCAACACCTGCGTATATGTCAAAGGCAAAGGCATCGTGATACGCGAGCCTTCAGTGGTGGCTGTCAAGAGAGATGTGCGCGGCAACAACAAGGTGCTGGCCGTGGGAGCTGAAGCCAAGAAAATGCTGGGCCGCACTCCGGGCAACATTACAGCCATCCGGCCCATGAAAGAAGGAGTCATAGCTGATTTTGAAATTACCGAGGCCATGCTCAGGCATTTCATTGCCAAGGTGCATAACAGCAGAAGGCTGGTGAGGCCCAGAATAATCATCTGCGTACCCACAGGTATCACTCAGGTGGAAAAAAGGGCAGTCAAGGAATCGGCCCAGAGCGCCGGAGCCAGGGAAGTGTATCTCATCGAGGAGCCCATGGCTGCCGCCATAGGTGCCAACCTGCCCATAACCGAACCGACCTCCAATATGGTGGTGGATATTGGCGGCGGCACCACAGAGGTGGCTGTCATATCCCTGTCCGGAATTGTCTACAGCCGCTCGGTGCGCATTGGAGGCGACAAGATGGATGATGCCATCAAACACCATGTAAAGCGCAAGTACAACATGCTGATCGGAGAAGGCAGCGCAGAGATCATCAAGAATACTATAGCCTCAGCCTATCCCATGGAAGAGGAACAGGAAATGGTCGTCAAGGGCAGAGACCTGGTTTCCGGCATCCCCCAGAACGTCACCATTACTTCTGAAGAGGTCCGCAAGGCCATTTCCGAGCAGGTAGAAAGCATTGTTCAGGCCGTGCGCATCGCCCTGGAGCAGACTCCTCCTGAGCTGGCCGCAGACATAGTGGACCGGGGCATAGTTCTCACCGGCGGAGGATCCCTGCTTAAAGGCCTGGACCAGCTCCTCCAGGAAGAGACCGCGCTTCCCATTACAGTAGTTGACGATCCCCTGTCCACAGTGGTCATAGGGTCGGGGAAAGTCCTGGACAACCTTGATGTTCTCAAGGAGGTGACCATAGATTAGCCCGGAACTTACACTTAAAAAGATTATTGCCATTTTTTTTGCTTTCCTGGTCCTGTACCTGAGCCTTTATACCTGGAACGCCCGTACCGGGACCCTGGACAATCTGGCTTCATATTCCGGCCTGGAATTCACAGGCTGGGTGATAAAGCCGGGAATATTGCTGCACAGCAATGCAGCTGCTTTCTGGGAGAGATATGTGCATCTGGTGGAAGTGCACAGGGAGAATCTGGCTCTCAGGGAAGAAATTGACCGTCTCAGGATGGAGCTGGCAGTCAAGACTGAAAGGGCTGCCTCAGCAGCAAGGATGGAAGAGCTCCTGGATTTTGTTCCCCCCCGGGGATGGTCCGGCAGCGGGGCCAGGATAGTGGCGCACAGATATGGCCCTCTGGGGGTATTGGAATCCGTTATAGTGGACAAGGGCAAGCTGCAGGGTATCAACTCCAATATGCCGGTTATCACCCCGGATGGAGTGGTGGGCAGGACCTTCAAGGTAGGGCTCAACTTCTCCACTGTGCTCCTGCTTTCCGATCCCAACAGCCGGATTCCGGTCGTGAGTGAGCGGACCAGAGTGCCGGGCATTGCAGTGGGTCAGGGCTACGGCAGGCCCCTGGCGGTGCACTACGTGCATTTAAATGCCTTTCTGGCAGAGGATGAGTACCTGGTCACATCGGGCACAGCGGGAATTTATCCCAAGGGTCTGCCTGTGGCCCGGGTAAGCAGGATAGAACGGTCAGAAATCCATCTTTTTCAGCTGGTAGAGGCTGAAATGCTTTGTGGGGTAATGAGCAGGGAGGAGGTGCTGATATTGAATAATAAAACTGAGCTCAAGACGGATTACCTGGGTTTTGAAAATATCATTCCGGACCTTCCTCCCGTTCAAAAATACCCTGAAGCACAGTAAAAGCATGGTCAATCTGCCGGCTCTGCATTATTGTTCATTTGGGGCAGAAAAAGCACAGGACGCGGGACTCTCCTTATGCAGCCATTTCCTGTCTTGAGCAGCAGAGATGTCTGTCAATAGTCTGAGGACAAACATGCGGGGTTTCATTGCAGCTTAAGCAGGTGGTTTTCTGGCTTGTTTACACCCTGCTGGGCGTCTGGGGGCAGTTTCTCCTGCCTGGAGTGGACTTCTTCAGTCCGGGTCTGGTGGTGCTTTTGCAGGTTAAAAGCCTTAAGCCGGCCTTCTGGCTGTGCCTGGCCTGGATCCTAATTCAGGAGGGGACAGGAACTCTGGCTTTCGGCACGGCCATGCTTTTTTATGCAGGCCTTGTATCTGCGTTTTACTGGGCTGCAATTTTTTTTGAGGCCAGAAACGTTTTATTTTCCGCTGTATTTTTTCTCTTTCTTGCCGGATTCAAGTCAGCTCTTATCCGGATAATGTCCTCTGTACAGGATCTGGCTCCTGCTGTTCATATGGAACCGGAGTCTTTTCTGATCCAGTTTGGAGCGTATTTCGGGATCTGGCTGATCACCTCTCACATGTACAGGAAATTTTTGATTCATGAACCAGTTCAGGGAAAATAGCTTTTTCAGCGACAGGCCAGCCTCTCATTTTCTCCTGGTCCTGGTTGCGGCTCTTTTCTTTGTGCTTGCCTTCAGGCTCTGGTTTCTTCAGATATACAAGGGGGAGTTTTATTTTCAGAAAGCCCAGGAAAACCTGCAGCGCAGGCAGCATGTATATGCTCCCAGGGGACTTTTTCTGGACCGGGAGGGCAGGCTTCTTGCTGTGAACGAGCCTTCGTACAGCCTGGCCCTGGTGCGCGAGGACACCCCGGATATGGATCGGACATTAAAGCAGATCAGCAAATGGACCGGCAAGTCTCTGGATGAGCTCAGGGCTGATTTCGAACGGGGCCGGAGCATGGTCCGGTCCTTTGAAAATCAGATCCTGGTATCCAATCTTTCCTTTGAGCTTCTGACCAGGGTGGAAACAGAAGCTCCCTACTGGCCCGGAGTTAAAGTGGTTGTTCAGCCAAGGCGCAGGTATCTGCAGGGAGAGGTGATGTCCCATGTTCTCGGGTATGTGGCTCAGGCCAGTGAGCAGGAGCTGGCTGCAGACCCCGGGCTGCGGCTTGGAGACAATGTGGGCAAGCATGGTCTTGAATACACCATGGAAAGGATTCTGCGGGGCAGCAGGGGGCTGAAACAGCTTGAAGTGGATGCCGCAGGAAGGGTGTTGCGTGAATATATGCTGGCTCCCCCCCAGCCTGGTAAGGATCTGCAGTTGAGTATTGATCTGGAGCTGCAGACCTATATTTATTCATTAATGGAAGGCAGGACAGGTTCAGTAGTCGTCCTGGATGCGGATACAGGGCAGGTCCTGGCTCTGGTGAGCACTCCGGGCTATGACAACAACAAATTCGTTTTCGGCGTTTCCAGGGATCAATGGAGAAACCTTCTGGAAAATCCGCATCATCCCCTGCAGAATCGCAGCATCCAGAACGCATATCCCCCGGGTTCAGTGTTCAAACCCCTGATGGCCGCCCTGGGCCTTGAAAACCCGGAAATTTCTCCTGGCCAAGAGGTTTCGTGTACCGCAAGATACAGGCTGGGAGACAGGGTCTTCAGGTGCTGGCGCTCTCATGGGCGGGTGAATATGAACCGGGCCCTGGTGGAGTCGTGCGACACCTATTTTTATCAGCTGGGGGAGAGGCTGGGCGTGGATCAGATCAGCAGCTTTTCCGTGGCCAGCGGTTTTGGCCGGCGGACCGGGATAGATCTGCCCCATGAAAGGGCAGGACTGGTGCCCACCAGGGAATGGAAGAGGCAGCGATTTAATGATGCCTGGCGGGGAGGAGACAATCTTAATCTGGCCATTGGACAGGGATTTATCCAGGTCACCCCTTTGCAGATGGCCAGACTGACTGCAGCCATAGCCAATGGAGGGCACCTGTACAGACCCAGCCTGTTTCTGGAGGAGAAAAAGCTGGACCCGGAGCCTCTGCCGTGGAGTGCCGGGACCAGGGAATTCATTTATCAGGCCATGCTGGATACCGTGGAAAAGGAGCGCGGTACCGCCAGGAGGCTGCGCACCAGGGGTGCTGATGTCGGAGGAAAGACCGGGACTGCACAGGTTGTAAGGCTGATGCCTGAACATACCGAGGATGATCCCGAGGCTGTGGATTACTGGTTAAGGCATCATGCCTGGATGATCAGCTTTGCTGTCAGCGGCAGTCAAAGATATGCAGTAGCGGCACTGGTGGAGCACGGAGGTTCCGGCAGTGCCGCAGCCGGTCCTGTGGTCAAGGCGGTTTTTGACTATCTGTTCCCCCAGGATCAGGAACAAACCACAGGACATGATCCATGATCGACAGGCAGATGATACTGCATATCAACTGGGCCATGCTGGGAGTCGTGCTCCTGCTTTTTGCCGCAGGAGTACTCAATCTTTATTCAGCCAGTGCGTACCGGATCGGCGAGGGGACCACACTGACTCCATTCTACAGTAAGCAGCTGATCTGGGGAGCAGTGGGCTTTCTGGCCATGCTCGGGTTCATGCTCGTTGATTACCGGCATTTCAAGGCAGTTTCATGGTATATCTACATGTTCTTCCTGTTGCTGCTGCTGGCGGTCTATTTTTTCGGAGTACCCATTTATGGTGCCCAGAGATGGCTGAGTCTTGGATTTGTCAGTTTTCAGCCCAGCGAGCTGGTCAAGATCGGCATGGTGATTCTTACTGCGCATTTTTTGTCCCGGATCCAGCATCCTCTTGAATTGAGAGATCTGCTTAAAGTGTCTGCAATGGTCATGGTTCCTGCGGTCCTTGTAATCAAACAGCCGGACCTGGGATCAGGGCTTATAATCATACTGCTAACTGGCGGGATTGTTCTGTATCACGGAATAGCCAAAAAACTGATGAAAATTATGCTGGCCCTGGTTCCCGTTATTTTGCCTCTGGGATGGCTTTTTCTTCATGACTACCAAAAGACCAGACTGCTCAGCTTCATTAATCCCGCACAGGACCCGCTGGGTTCAGGCTATCACGTGATCCAGTCCCAGATCGCTGTGGGTTCGGGAGGATTCTGGGGCAAGGGATTCATGGAGGGTACTCAGAGCCAGCTGCGGTTTCTTCCTGAAAAACATACTGATTTCGCATTTGCAGTATTCGGCGAAGAATGGGGATTTGCGGGTTCTGTGATTCTGCTTCTATTGTTCTGTGTTTTTCTGTATCAGATCCTTATTGTCTCCCAGGAAGCAAAGGACAGGTTTGGATCATTGCTGTGCGTCGGAGTGTTTTTCTATTTTTTCTGGCAGATCCTGGTTAACATGGGAATGGTTCTGGGCCTTGTGCCTGTTGTGGGCATACCCCTGCCATTTATCAGTTATGGTGGGACTTCAGCCATGGTCAACTTTATCATGGTCGGCCTGGTCCTGAACGTGTCCATGCGCAGATTCATGTTCAAGGGCTGATTAATGCCTGGTGCGTTGAGATTCATATTCAAGGATAAAGGAGCAGACATGGGCAAGGATGAAATAAATGCCTTCATGGGCACCGGTACAGCTTATAATGGAAAACTGGTGTTCCAGGGGACAGTGCGCATAGACGGCGATTTTGAAGGAGAGATAGAATCGGAGGGAACACTGATTGTTGGCCAGGATGCCAGAGTCAAGGGCACGATTAATGTAGGGCATCTGGTGCTGAGCGGGTCCCTTGAGGGGGAGATCAAGGCTCAGGGCAGAGTCACGATATACAAACAGGCCAGTATTCAGGGCAAGATACTGACCCCCTCCCTTGTAGTCGAGGAGGGCGCCACAATCAAAGGCGAGATTGATATGGAGGGAGTCGGTTCCAGCGGGAAGGGTCATGATTCAGAATAAGGCTCCTCGACGCAACGTGTGGATTTTATATACAGTTAAAAATTAAGAGCCTTATCCAGAATACCAGCTCCGGGGTTTTGGCAAAAGGGCTCGTTTCAGACAGTTTGAGCCGCTTTTGCCAACACCCCGGAGCTGGAAAGATATAGTATAGTGCCATAACAATTCCAAAGCATACGTCGAAGAGCCCCAGAATAAAAGGGGCCTGAGACACAAATCTTCATGAGCCTTGCAATGGTCTCTGGAACAAAATTTCAAAACATATGTGAAATTTGGTGCGAAATCATCAACAATAAAACAGCCGATTTTTAAAGTACAAAATAAAATTGCTATAAAACAGACTTGTTATAGCGTATCAATATTTTTTCTGTTCCCAGAAAAACAGGAAAAAGGCTTTGACACAGGATGGCAAATTGACTAAGGACAGATAGAAATTTATCCGGCAAAGCCAACTTTGAACAAAAATTCACATTCTCGGGAGGGCCTATGATTGAACTAAACATCACCTTTTTTATTCAGCTGGTCAATTTTTTTATTGTCCTGTTGCTGCTCAATCTTATTCTGTACAAGCCCATAAGAGGAATGCTGCGCAGGCGGGCTGAGATTATGCACCAAAAGGTGGAAGATATCGAGAGTTTCAACACCAGCGCCGAGGAAAAGCTCAGATCTTATGAGCAGGAACTGGAGCAGGCCCGGCTCAAAGCTCAGGAAATAAGGCAGGAAAAGAAAGGGGAAGGCTTTGAGGAGGAAAAACAGATAGTTCAGTCTGCTTCCCAGGAAGCAATGGGCATACTTCAGACGGCCCGGGAAAAGGCAAAGTCAGAGAAGGAAAGCGCACTGGCAGCGCTTAAGAAACAGGTGGATAAATTTGCGGGGCTGGCAGCAGAGAAGATTCTGGGCAAAGCCTAAAAATTAAAGGGAGGCTCAAGCGGTGAACACAAAAACAAAGTTGCTGATTTTGGGGGTCGTTCTGCTGGCTGCTGCCATTTTCAATATTGCAGATCCCTTCAATCTGCCCGAGGATGCCAGGGACCAGATCTGGAGGGTGATCAATTTTATCATCTTCTTGACCATTCTCTACTATGCAGGTGGATATAAGCTGTTTGAATTTTTTCCCAGCCGCAGCAGTGAAATCGAAACCGAACTCAAGGATCTGGGCTCCAGGAAAAAGGAAGCTGAGCAAAAACTTGAGAATGTACAGAAGAGCATAGCTAATCTGGAGCAGGAAAGGGCACAGATTCTTGAACAGGCAAAAGCTCAGGGCGAAAACCTGAAAAAGCAGATCATTGCCAAGGCCGAAGCCCAGGCTGCTCAGATCAAGGAGCAGGCTCAAGTTTCAGCCCAGCAGGAGGCCAAGCAGGCCTTGCAGGAAATCCGGGCCGAGCTGGCGGACAAGGTGGCTGAGGCTACCGAGGCCATGATCAAGAAAAAACTGAAGGCCGAGGACCACAAGACTCTTATTAATGACAGTCTAACAAGGGTGGTGCTAAATTGATAGGAAGTATAGTTGCCAGAAGATACGCCCGCGCCCTTTTCGCCCTGGCACAGAAGCAGGGCGAGAAAGAGCTCAAGGCCTACGGTGATGATTTGGCCAGGTTCGTTGATGTCCTGGAGGGCTATCCGGATTTGATCAGGATTTTCCGCAATCCGGTCATTTCCGTGAACGAGAAGAAAGAGGTCGTAAAACAGCTTCTGGGCAAAATAAAGCCCAACAAAGTGGTAGCCAATTTTTGTTATCTGCTAGCGGATAAGGGAAGACTGGATCAGCTAGCCGAGATCCAGGTTTATTATGCCAAGCTTCTGGATGATTACCAGGGAGTTCTACGTGGAGAAGTGGTGACCGCCATTAAGCTAGCCGAGAATGTCAGGCAGGATATAGTGGACAAACTGGAAAAACAGGCCGGCCTGCAAGTGGTTCTGGATTATAAGGTTGATCCGGAAATTGTGGGCGGACTGGTATTAAAGGTCGGTGATAAGGTTCTGGATGCCAGCATAAGGGCGCAACTGCAAATTTTGAAAGAAAACATCAAAAGGGGTGAGTAGGGCTATGCAAATAAAAGCAGAAGAAATCAGCCAGATTATTGAAGGTCAGATCAAGGATTACGAAAAACGCGTAGAAATGAGCGAAACCGGTGTGGTCCTGTCAGTGGGCGATGGCATAGCCCGGGTGTATGGGGTGGAAAATGCCCAGTCCCTGGAGATGCTGGAGTTCCCTGGGGGGGTCATGGGCCTGGCTTTGAACCTGGAGGAAGACAATGTGGGCTGCGCCTTGCTTGGTGAGGACGTGCACATCAAGGAGGGGGATCTGGTCAAAAGGACCGGACGCATAGCCTCGGTTCCGGTGGGAGAGGCGGTTCAGGGCCGGGTAATAGACCCTCTGGGCAATCCCCTTGACGGTCTGGGGCCCATCGAAACCAAGCAGACCAGGAATGTGGAGGTCATAGCTCCGGGTGTTGTGGTGCGCAAGCCGGTGAATGAGCCCATGTATACCGGTCTGAAGGCCATTGACGCCATGACCCCTGTAGGCCGGGGCCAGCGCGAGCTCATCATCGGTGACCGCCAGATAGGCAAGACCGCCATCTGCATTGACGCAATCCTGGCCCAGAGAGAAACTGATATCCACTGCATTTACGTGGCCATCGGTCAGAAGAAATCCACAGTGGCCCAGGTGGTGGATACCTTGAAAAAATACGGAGCCATGGACTATACCACGGTTATCTCAGCCACGGCTTCAGAACCGGCTCCCCTGCAGTATATCGCTGCATATGCCGGGTGCACCATGGGGGAATATTTCCGGGACAAGGGTGAACATGCCCTGATCATGTATGACGACCTTTCCAAGCACGCCCAGGCCTACCGGCAGATGTCCCTGCTCTTGAGGCGCCCTCCCGGTCGCGAGGCCTATCCTGGAGACGTTTTTTACCTGCATTCCAGGCTCCTGGAAAGGGCGGCCAAGATGGGTGACAAGCTCGGCGGAGGATCCCTTACTGCACTGCCCATAATTGAAACCCAGGCCGGAGACGTATCCGCCTACATCCCTACCAACGTAATTTCCATTACTGACGGCCAGATATATCTGGAACCAGGGCTTTTCTATGCCGGTGTCAGACCGGCCATCAACGTGGGTCTTTCCGTATCCAGGGTGGGTGGCGCAGCCCAGATCAAGGCGGTGAAGAAGGTGGCCGGAACCCTGCGCCTGGACCTGGCCCAGTACAGAGAGCTGGCAGCATTTGCTCAGTTCGGATCCGAACTGGATGCCGCCACCCAGAAACGCCTGGTCAGGGGAGAAAGGCTGGTTGAACTGTTAAAACAGCCCCAATACATGCCCATGCCCGCGGAGGAACAGGTTATCTCCCAGTTCTGCGGCGCCAAAGGGTACCTGGATGATCTGCCTGTAGAAGCTGTGAGCAGATTCGAATCTGAACTGCTGGAATACTTCAGAAGCCAGAAGCCCAACATACTCAATGAAATCAAGGAAACAGGAGATTTCAGCAGCGAACTGGAAAAAGAAATTATTGCTGCCATGGACGAGTTCAAAAAGACCTTTAAAGCATAAAGCGGGAGCAGCACATGGCATCATTCAGGGAGATACAGAGAAAGATCGGCGCGGTCAAAAAAACCAAGCAGATCACCAAGGCCATGAACATGGTGGCCTCGGCCAAACTGCGCGGTGCCCAGGACCGCATTGAACGCTTCAGGCCATATGCCGAGAAATACTTCGAGATCCTTTCCGACCTTTCCGCCCGGGTTGACCCCGGTATCCACCCACTTCTGGAAAAGCGGGAGGAGATCAAAAATGTAGGCATAATTCTGATAACATCGGACAAAGGACTTTGCGGCGCTTTCAACAGCAATCTGATCAGCAAGTGTAACGCTCTGGCCCGGAACAAGGCGGCTGAGGGCAAAGAGGTCCAGCTGATCTGTGTTGGGAAAAAAGGCTATGATTTTTTCCGAAGAAGGAAGCAGAATATTGCTGATTCCTATCGGGAGGTCATGGGCAGCTTTGACTTTCAGCTGGCCAATGAAATCGGCACCAAGGTGATCAACAGATATCTGGACCAGGAAATGGATGAGGTGCACATAGTCTATTCCGAATTTGTTTCCATGGTCAGACAGGTGCCGCAGGCTGCACAGGTCCTGCCGGTGGTCCAGGCGGAAGCACCAGTCGAAGGCGGCCCGCAAAGCGAATATCTGTTTGAGCCGTCAGTGGAAGGCCTGCTGGCCGAGATTCTGCCCAGATACATCAAGGTCCAGGTGTACAGAGGGCTGCTGGACACATCCTGCAGCGAGCATGCAGCCAGAATGACGGCCATGGACAACGCCACCAGGAACTGCGACGAAATGGTTGACCAGCTGACCCTGGCATACAACAAGGCCAGGCAGGCGGCGATCACTTCTGAGCTGATGGACATAGTCGGCGGCGCTGAAGCATTAAGATAAAAAATGATAAAAGGGGGCAAATAAAAGATGAGTGCACAGAATATCGGAAAAATCGTACAGGTCATCGGGAATGTTGTTGATCTGGAGTTTCCTGAAGGCAAACTTCCCAGCATCATGAACGCTGTTTACCTGACCAACCCCACCATTTCCAGCGAAAAAGACAATCTTGTGTTGGAAGTGGCCCAGCACCTGGGGAACAACGTTGTACGCACCATCGCCATGGACAGCACCGACGGTCTGGCCCGCGGCATGGAAGGCAAAGATACCGGACATCCTATCAAGGTTCCGGTAGGCAAGGCCACTCTGGGCCGGATCATGAACGTTGTGGGGCGTCCAGTAGATGACAAGGGGCCCATCAAGAGTGAGCATTACTATCCCATTCACAGGCCTGCCCCCTCATTTGTGGAGCAGAGCACCACCATTGAACTCCTGGAAACCGGGGTCAAGGTCATTGATCTCATCATCCCCTTCCCCAAGGGCGGCAAGATGGGCATGTTCGGAGGCGCCGGTGTAGGCAAGACAGTGGTGCTCATGGAAATGATCAACAATATCGCCAAGCAGCACGGCGGCATTTCGGTATTTGCCGGCGTGGGAGAAAGAACCCGGGAAGGCAATGATCTATATCTGGAAATGATCGAAGCCGGGGTTATCGACAAAGCTGCTTTGATTTACGGTCAGATGACCGAGCCTCCGGGAGCCAGGGCCAGGGTCGGGCTGACCGCTCTGACAGCGGCTGAATACTACCGGGATGAGGAAAACCAGGACGTGCTTCTCTTCATCGACAACATCTTCCGTTTCACCCAGGCCAACCAGGAAGTGTCCGCTCTGCTGGGCCGCATGCCTTCCGCAGTGGGTTACCAGCCCACCCTGGCCACGGACCTTGGAGCCCTGCAGGAACGCATCACTTCCACGGATAAGGGCTCAGTCACTTCGGTTCAGGCCATTTACGTTCCGGCCGACGACCTGACCGACCCAGCCCCGGCCACAACCTTTGCCCACCTGGACGGCAGCATTGTTCTTTCCCGGCCCATTGCAGAGCTGGGAATCTATCCTGCGGTTGATCCCCTGGACTCAACCTCCAGGATACTGGATCCCAATGTGCTTACCCAGGAGCATTACACCGTGGCCCGTGAAGTCCAGATGACTCTTCAGAAATACAAGGACCTGCAGGATATTATCGCCATTCTGGGAATGGAGGAACTGTCCGAGGAAGACAAGATTACCGTGTCCAGGGCCAGAAAGATCCAGCGCTTTCTGTCCCAGCCCTTCCACGTGGCTGAAACCTTTACCGGAAAGGCCGGACGCTATGTCAAGCTGGAGGACACCATCCGCGGATTCAGAGAGATACTGGACGGCAAACACGATGAGATTCCCGAAGGCGCGTTCTACATGGTCGGATCTATAGACGAAGTCCTGGAAAAGGCCAAGGAAGCCTAGCCTGATTTGACTGCCGAATGTTTTATGGGCAGGATGTCCCGCGGCAGTCTGCGCAAACAAGCAAGCCGGGTGCGTGACATCGTGCCGGTCATGTAATCGGGTTCTGCCCCGGCGAGCAACTAGACTCAGGGCTACAGAACCCTCTCAACAGTCTGCTGGATACAAGGTGGTATTATGGCTAATTTGATAAAATTGGAAATCGTCACTCCGGACAGGAACCTTCTGAGCGAAGACGTGGAGTATGTGGGAGCGCCCGGTGTAAGCGGTGATTTCGGGGTGCTGCACAATCACACTCCATTTCTGACCGCCCTGAGTATCGGCAGTCTTTTTTATAAAAAGGACGGCCGCAAATACTATGTATTTGTTTCCGGGGGGTTTACCGAAGTTACCCCGACCAAGGTGTCGGTACTTGCCGAGGTGGCGGAGAAGGCGGAAGAGATCAGCCTGGAGAGAGCCAGGAAAGCCAAGGAAAGAGCTGAGCAGCGTCTGCAGCAGGAACGAGAACGTATAGATTACGTCCGGGCCAAAATTGCCCTGGCCAGAGCCATGCAGCGTATGCGGGTCAGAGAGGAGGCGTCCAGCGCCGGCACTATCAGCATGTAATCGATTTTTGACCCGGGCTTTAAAAAACCCCTCACCTATTTTAAAACCAGTGAGACCTGTCCTGCAGATTCTGTTCCGATCAGTCCTTGATCGCTACAGAATGCGGATGGAACCTGTTTAAAATAGGTGAGGGGTTTTTTTGTCTGGACATGCACTTTATATTTCTATAATTTGATATCCTAAGCATGAATCAGCTTTTGGTGAATATGGTACGGGATCGGGAGATGGAGGATAACGAAAAGACTTCAAGGCATGAGGCTTCAGATGCAGCAGCATTAGTACTGGCTGCGGGTAAAGGTACAAGGATGCATTCTCCTCTGCCCAAGGTTCTGCATCAGCTTCTGGATAAGCCCATGCTCTGGTATATTCTGGAAACACTGGACAGGATCTTTGCATCCAGACAGATATTAGTGGCCGGTCATGGGTATGAGCAGGTCAAGCAGAGCATGGTGTCAAGAAAACTGGAGCTTGTTTATCAGAGTCAGCAGCTGGGAACTGGACATGCTCTTCAGGAGGCATGGCCTGCTGTAAAGGAAAGCGGCCTGGAATGGCTGCTGGTGATTAACGGAGACACCCCGCTGGTCAGTGCTGAGCATCTATGTACGCTCCTTGAGCATCTGAAGAACCAAGACGCAGACATGGGTTTCATAACCCTGTCCATGCCTGATCCGGGCAGCTACGGAAGGGTTCTGCGCCAGGCCGGCGGTGAACCCCTGGCTATAATCGAAGCCAAAGATTTTGATCCAGCCACACATGGCCATGATGTTTATGAAGTAAATTCAGGTATTTATGCTTTCAAAACCCTGTCGCTTCAGAGGATCCTGTTTCAGCTCGATGCAGACAATGCCCAGAAGGAATTTTACATCACTCAGCTCGTGTCTCTGGCTGCCAGGGAAGGAATGCGTGTAACGGCAGTTAATGCAGGTGACTGCCCGGAACTTCTGGGCATCAATACACCTGGAGAACTGTTGCGGCAGGAGGAAAGGATCAGGGCGGCGATAGTAGACAAACACATTGAAAAGGGTGTATATATACGGACTAAGGATTCAGTGCGCATCGGGGCAGGGGTACAGATCGGGCCCGGTGCTGAGGTAACCGGTCCTGCGGAAATATACGGCAGAACCAGGCTTGCATCCGGATGCAGGATTGCTTCCAATTGCTATATCCAGGACAGCTTTATCGGCGAGGCCCATGTTTTTTCCTTTTCTCACATAGAAAAATCTGTTATCGGAGATAAAACAAAAATTGGCCCTTTTGCCCGGCTGAGACCAGGAGCTGAGGTTCATGAGAAGGCCGCAGTGGGCAATTTTGTGGAAATAAAAAATTCCTCTGTAGGCTCAGGAAGCAAGATCAATCATTTATCATATATAGGAGATACCTGGATCGGCCGGTCAGCTAATGTGGGCGCCGGGACCATTACCTGCAATTATGACGGACGGGAAAAACACAGAACCACTATCGGGGACGGAGTTTTCGTAGGCAGCAATACAGCCCTCGTGGCTCCGGTATGCCTGCACAAGAACAGCATGGTCGGGGCAGGATCGACCATAACCAGAGATGTATCAGAGGGCAGTCTGAGTATCGCCCGGGCAAGACAGAAGAATCTGGAAGGCAAAAACCCCCTTAAGAACCTCAAAGACAGTAATAAAGCATAATCAGTGGAAAATATGGATGTCATAGCCAGGCTGGCTGAAAAGCTTGACAAGCTTCTGGATTATAAAAACAGACTGGAACAGGAAAATCAAACTCTGAAGCAGGAGCTGGAAGCCGAAAGGCAGAAGAACAGCCTGGTCCTGAACAAGGTTGACGAACTGCTCCAGAAAATTGATGAAGAAACATCTTTTTGATGCCTGAGTACAACATAAATATTCTGGGTCTGGATTTGAGCTTTAAGACGGATGCAGGCCCGGAAAGGGTCGAACAGGCACGGGCTTTTCTGGAAAAGCGTTTTGCCGACTTGGAGAAAAGAGGAAATAAGCTGAGCAGGGAAAGATTGCTTGTTTTCCTTGCCCTTGGATTGGCTGATGATTATCTTCAATCTGATAGAAAACTTGTGGACCTGCAGAGCAGGGCTGACCGGCTGGTGCAAAAGATAGGCGGTCCCGAGTCAGACAGTTAATCTATCAGTAAAAAATAGCTTTAAATAATTCCTGGCAGGTGCGTGATGGAGATAATTTATTTTGAGCCAACAGTAACCTCAAGGGAGCCGCTGCGCAGCTTTGGTGTGCATGCCCCTGACGTCGCGGGGAAGCCTGAAGAAGCTGCTTTGGCGCCCACCTGTATAAACGAGGTTCAAGATAAGTTACCACACGGCCTGCCGGGGTAATATAGTTTTCAGCCATCCTTGCCTCCTCCATTTCCTCTCCGGTAAAATGTCTTTTCCTTAACTAAGCCCATTCAGACCAGCAGACTTGGTTGTTCTCCGGCTCACGGGTCTTTTCCGTGCACTGCATGAAATCCTCAGCCTGCTCATGGCATGGCAACGGATTTGCTCAGTGTCTCTGAAAGGGCCGCGGGTTGGCCAGAGTTTATCATATAAGGAGTAAGCCATGTGGAGCAGCATAGTCATAACAGCAATTATCGCCCTGGGCGTGGGCATTCTGGCGGGGTTTCTGGCCCAGAAATATTTCATCAGCAAGAGAGTACTTGAAAATCAGAAGCTGGCTGACAGGATCCTGGAGGAGGCCAGGAAGGAGGCTTCTGCTCAAAAAAAGGAGATCCTGCTTCAGGCCAAGGACGAGGCCTTCAAGCAGAAAAAGGAGCTGGAGAAAGAAGCCAGGGACAGGGAAAAGGAGCTTAAGAAGCAGGAGCAGAGGCTTCAGGAGAAGGAAGAACGTCTGGAAAGCAAACTGGAAAAGGTGGCTCAAAAAGAAAGTGAGGTGGTTGCCTGGGAAAACCGGTTGTCCAGACAGGAACGTACTTTTACCGAAAAAGAAGAGCAGCTGCAGCAATTGATTGAGCAGCAGAGCAGAAAGCTGGAGGAGATTTCCGGGATGACCAGAGAGGAGGCCAAAGACAGGCTCATGACTGACGTTGAAAGCAAGACCAGGCATGAAGCAGCCAAGATGATCCGTCAGATAGAGATGGAAGCACAGGAGACTGCAGCCAAGAAGGCCAAGGAAGTACTGGCTCTCTCCATCCAGCGCTATGCCGGTGATTATGTATCCGAACACACTGTTTCGGCCGTGGAGCTTCCCAGTGAAGACATGAAGGGCAGGATCATCGGTAGGGAGGGCCGGAACATACGGGCCATTGAAGCGGCAACAGGCGTGGATCTGATAATAGATGACACTCCTGAAACCGTTGTTTTATCTGCTTACAGTCCCTTGCGCCGGGAGGTGGCCAAGCAGTCCCTGGAGAGACTCATAAGCGACGGCCGTATTCATCCCGCCCGCATCGAGGATATTGTGGACAAGGTCAAGAAGGAGCTTGACGTCAAGCTTAGAGAAATTGGCGAGCAGGCCACATTCGACGTGGGAGTATACGGCATCCATCCCGAACTTATCCGCCTGCTGGGGCACCTGCATTACCGCACAAGCTTTTCCCAGAACGTGCTCCAGCATTCCATTGAAGTGGCCTTTTTGTGCGGAGTGATGGCTGCCGAACTGGGTCTGGACCAGAAAAAGGCCAAACGGGCCGGTCTGCTTCACGATCTGGGCAAGGCAGTGGATCACGAGGTGGAAGGTTCGCACGCAGCCATTGGTGCTGAGCTGGCCAAGAAGCACAATGAATCCAGGGAAATAATCCACGCCATTGCTGCCCATCATGAGGATGTGCCCCCTGAATCACTACTGGCAGTGCTTGTCCAGGCAGCGGACAGCCTTTCAGGGGCCAGGCCAGGAGCCAGAAAAGAATTGCTGGAGAATTATGTCAACCGGCTGGAAGAGCTGGAAAAAATTGCCACCGGTTTTGAGGGTGTTCACCGTTCTTTCGCCATACAGGCCGGCCGGGAACTACGGGTAATAGTAGACTGTGATCTGATTGACGATGATGCCACCCATCTTTTGAGCAAGGAGATCGCCGGTAAAATCGAAGAAAACATGACCTATCCGGGGCAGATCAAGATTACTGTAATCCGGGAAAAGAGAGCAGTGAACTATGCCAAGTAATGATTGTGTTACAGAGGATTACCGGGCAGGGATTAAGACCTGGAGGTCACTTTCCGGATCTGTCAGGAAAATACAGGAGAACATCGGACTACAATGTATCCGGGCGGAGAAGAAATGATCCGTGAGCAGCAGGAAACAATGGATCTTATCCGGCGCGGCAGCCATGAGATTATCAGTGAGCAGGAACTGGTGACCAAGCTGGGAAGAAACAGGCCTTTGAAGGTCAAGGCCGGTTTTGATCCCACTGCCCCTGATCTGCACCTTGGACATACCGTGCTTATTCAAAAGCTCAAGCATTTTCAGGAGCTGGGGCATAAGGTGTTTTTTCTTATCGGAGATTTCACAGGCATGATCGGGGATCCTTCAGGAAAATCCGAAACCCGCAGAAAACTCACCCGGGAAGAGGTGATGCACAATGCAGAAACATACAGACGACAGATATTCAAGATCCTGCATCCGGATAAGACAGAGCTGGTCTTCAACTCTGCCTGGATGGACAGGTTCAAAGCTTCTGATTTCGTGGAGCTGTGCTCCAAATATACCGTAGCCAGGATGATGGAAAGAGATGATTTTGATAAGCGCTTCAGGGAGAACCGTTCCATAGCCATACATGAATTTCTGTATCCTCTTATACAGGGGTATGATTCGGTGGTGCTGGAAGCCGACGTGGAACTCGGAGGCACTGATCAGAAATTCAATCTGCTTGTGGGGCGGGATCTGCAGCGCGAATACGGACTGGAGCCCCAGGTAATTCTGACCGTTCCCATACTGCAAGGCCTGGACGGCGTGCAGAAGATGAGCAAATCCCTGGGCAATTATATCGGAATAGAAGAGCCTGCCAGGGATATGTACGGCAAGCTCATGTCCATTTCTGACCAACTGATGTGGCGCTATTTCGAGCTGTTATCGGACAGGGACTTAAAGGAACTGGAGCGGATGAAACAGGATGTCCGGCAGGGGGTGCAACACCCCAAGTCCTGCAAGGAAATGCTGGCTGTGGAAATCACCACCCGTTTTCATGGTCCACGCGCTGCAGAAAAGGAGAAGGATGCGTTCAACCGCGTCTTTTCTGCCCATGAGCTGCCCAGGGATATGCAAAAAATTCGGGTGCCGGCAGCGGAAAACAGAAGGCTTGCAGATATCCTGCTGGACAGCGGACTTTGCCCCTCCCGCAGCGAGGCCAAGAGGTTGTGCAGACAGAAGGCGGTAGGTCTTTATCCCGGAGAAAAGCTCACCGATCCCGAGCATGTTTTTGCCCCGGGTGAATATACTCTAAGGGTGGGCAAGAAAAGGTTTTTGAAGCTCGATGTAGATTAAGGGTGTTTCTTCATGCTGGATAGAAAATCTGCAGGGCCTGGATTTTTTTTTGGATCAGCCATGGCCTGGTCCAGGATGATCAAGTTAGAGCACTCTGTCTTTGCCCTGCCTTTTGCTTATATGGGCCTTTTCTGGTCCGCAGGAGGGTGGCCCGGCTGGAGGGTTTTCATTTTTCTGAGCCTGGCCATGGTGGCTGTTCGTTCCTTTGCCATGACCTTTAACCGCCTGGCCGATATATCCCTGGATGCCAGGAATCCCAGGACACGCAACCGTGAACTGGTCACCGGAGAGATACGGGTCAGGGATGCCTATTATTTTCTCATAGGGAGCGGACTGTTTTTTGTAGTTTCCTGTGCATTCCTGAATCAGGTGGCTTTTTACCTGTCCTTTTTCGCACTGGCCTGGTCCGCCCTATACAGCTACACCAAGAGGCTGACCAGCCTGTGTCATTTCTTTCTGGGTTCTGTGCTGGCGCTGGCGCCCCTTGCAGGATGGATAGCATACGCTCCGGAGCTGACGTTGCCAGGAGTGTTTCTTTTTCTGGGAGTACTGTTCTGGGTGGCCGGATTCGACATCCTTTACGCCAGCCAGGATGCGGATTTTGATCAGCAGGCAGGACTCAAGTCCATTCCAGCCGGATCAGGACTGCATACGGCTTTTGCCCTGGCCGGTTTTTCCCATGTCAATGCTGCTCTTTTCTTTCTCCTGGCTGGAGTGGCGGTGCAGGCCACATGGCCCTATTACCTGGCATGGATGTTTGTGTCAGCAATACTGTATCTGGAACACAGGATGATTTCTCCGGACAACCTGGAGAAGCTCAATGTGTCATTTTTTACGCTTAACGGTCTGGTCTCGGTTCTTTTGCTGGCCGGGGCCCTGGGCCATGTTTTCCTGGGTCAGGGCAGCTGACCGTAAATACAAGACAGACACTGAAAGAGGTTTTCATGCTGGAAGATAAATTCCCCTCCTACAGGGGGGATCTGAGATACCACTGCCTGGGCTGCCAGAAAGAATACCCAGGGCTTGAACTTCATTATACCTGTCCGGACTGCGGCGGAGTTTTTTTGCTCAGGGATCACAACTTTTCCGAGCTGAAAAAAATCCCTGGAGAAAAATGGCGGTTTATTTTTGATGCCAGAGCAGGGAGCAGGATCAACGCTCTCAGGGGGATATTCAGGTTTTATGAGTTCATAGCCCCGGTAGTCGAAGAAAAAGATATTGTCTACGCCGGGGAGGGCAACACCCCTTTGATACTTGCTTCCAGCAGACTCCAGAGATTTGTAGGCCAGAAGCTGGCCTTCAAGAACGAGGGTCAGAATCCCAGCGCATCCTTCAAAGACCGGGGCATGGCCTGCGCCTTCAGTTACCTGCAGAGACTGATCCGCCAAAAGGGCTGGGACCAGGTCATTACCATCTGCGCCTCCACAGGTGACACATCAGCCTCTGCAGCCCTTTACGCCGCGTATGTGAACGGACCTGTCAAATCAGTGGTTTTGCTGCCCCAGGGAAAGGTGACCAGCCAGCAGCTTTCCCAGCCCCTGGGCAGCGGAGCCGCGGTGGTGGAGCTGCCTGGAGTCTTTGACGACTGCATGCGGGTGGTGGAGTATCTGGCGGACAACTTCAGGGTGGCCCTTCTGAATTCCAAGAATGCCTGGCGCATCCTGGGCCAGGAAAGTTATGCCTTTGAGGTGGCCCAGTGGTGTGACTGGGACATGTCCGGCAGGGTTTTGTTTATTCCCGTTGGCAATGCAGGGAATATTACCGCTGTCATGAGCGGCTTCCTGAAATTGAAAGAACTCGGGGTGATAAGCTCCCTTCCAAGAATATTCGGTGTCCAGTCCAGGAATGCTGATCCGGTTTACAGGTACTACAGTCAAGACCCCGAACAAAGAAGCTTTGTTCCGGTGCAGGTCAGACCCAGCGTGGCCCAGGCAGCCATGATCGGCAACCCGGTCTCGTTTCCCAGGGTAAGGGACCTTGCCCGGCGTTTTGAGCAGGAGCAGGGCCGGGGATTTTTTAACGTGGTCCTGGTGGAGGAACAGGAAATTATTGAATCCATGCTCCTGGCCAACCGCAATGGGCATATTTCCTGCACCCAGGGGGGTGAGTGCCTGGCCGGGCTTCTGCGGGCCAGGGAGTCGGGGCTTGTGGAAAAAAGCGAACAGGCCATTCTCAATGCTACTGCCCACGCTCTCAAGTTCAGCGGCTTTCAGGATATGTATTTCAACAACTCTTTTCCCCAGGGCTATGATATTACCCCCAGGGAAGAGTTCATGAATCAGCCCAGGCAGGTACTGAGTCCTGAGCAGAAGAAAAGCATGGATGCACAGGAGTTCACCAGGACTGCTTCCCAGGAGCTGGTCCGGCTGCTTGGCTTGAAGGGAAACTGACCGGCTGCCAGACCAGTCTGAACAAGTGACTCTGCCATATTTCAACCTGTTCTATGCCTATTCCTTTCTTCAGGTACAGAGGTGCATTTTCTTTTCTGTGACCCCAGAAGTCGCCCTGGTATTTATGCGGGACATATATCCTTCTTATCCTTGCATCCATCCTGTCGAGGAGATTCAGCACATAATATGCCAGAGCCCTGCCGCGGCATAAGGAGCCAAGAGCAGGGTGCCAGGGACCGGCGGTTATCTGCTGCAGAAGCGCACCCTCGGGAGCCAGCCCGGCACGGATGACCGGTATGTCCATGCGCCAGAGACGCAGAAAAGCATGGGAAACAACACTCAGGGTTTTGTCCAGGCTCCAGGGCTGGTATGTCTGTCTGGACCAAAGCAGGGCCAGAGGGGTATTTCTTAGAACCAGGCAGGGATAGATGCGCACCCCGGCTGGTTTCAAGGAGGCAGTGATTTCAATGTCCCGGATAAATGTAGAAGTGTTGGAGCCGGGCAGGCCCGGCATAAGCTGAATGCCAAGCTCCAGCCTGTGTTTTTGTATGTTTGCGGCGGCCATATGTGCCTGCCGCCCTGTGTACCCCCGTCCTGAAAGGGAGAGCACCCGGTCGTCAAAACTCTGAATGCCCAGCTCTACCATATCCACCTGATAATCCTTTAAAAATTCAACAGTTCCCTCGTCTATACAATCCGGCCGGGTGGAGCAGCGAATATGTTCAACAGCTCCAATTTCTTTCAGGTGCCGGGCTGTATCCAGCAGGATCCTTTGGTCTTCGGCAGGCATGGCTGTAAATGTGCCTCCGAAGAAACCAAGAGAAACCTGTTTGCCTTTTTTGGCAAAACCTGCAGAAATGCTTGCGTGCAGTTCTTGTGCAATGAGCTTTGAAGGGGCCATGGCTTTTCCCGTCTGCTTCTGCTGCGAGCAATATATGCATCTGTAGGGACAGCCTGCAAAGGGGATAAATACCGGGTAAAGCGATATCCTGGATCTTTCAGGCTCGGGATGTCTGAAGGTTAACTGTCCTGAATTCATAAATTAAAAAATACAAAGGGGTTGCAAAAACCAAATTATTTGGCTAGTAGATTTCTTCAGGTTCAATCCGTATTTTGTCTTGCTCGCGTTTGTGCGTGTTCCAGATCCTGGATCCACAGGAAGAAACACAATTTGTCAGCCCTGCACCCGGGCCAGTTATTTATCGGAAAACCGCAGCTTTCAACAGCAATATTACGTCGCGTTCGCCGTTTGGCGATCTGAAATCCTGTTGCCACAGCTTTAAATTGCAAAGGAGGTAGTATGCAGGAGTGCATCTTTTGCAAAATTGTCCGGGGAGAAATACCCAGTGCCAAAGTTTATGAAAATGAAGCAGTCCTGTGTTTTCTGGACATTGCCCCGGTCACCAGGGGACATTGTCTGGTCATTCCCAAGAAACATGTTGAAAATATCCTGGAAATGCCTTCTCAGCAGGCCGGAGAGCTCCATGAAGCTGTCCGCAGGGTTGCTCAGGGCATGCTCCAGGGGCTGGGTGCACAGGGCTTCAACGTGGGCATGAACAATTTCCAGGCTGCAGGACAATTGGTCATGCACGCCCACTGGCATGTGATTCCCCGCTTTGAGGGTGACGGGCTGCAGCTGTGGCCGCAGGGCAAATATGACAATGAACAGGAAATGCTTTCCATAGCCCGGAAACTAAGCGCATCATCATGATTTTTCAGGCTCATGCCGGAGTGTGTCAATCATTTAAATCAATGGATCCCCGGCCTGAATGACCATATTCAGGCCGGGAAAAGGAAAACGGGAGGAAGAATATGGTCAGCACTCTTACCAAGGCGGATCTGGTGGATAAGATTTATGAACAAAGCGACCGCAACCGCTCAGAAGTCAAGGACCAGATTGAACATCTTCTGCGGATCGTCAAGAAGGCCATAAAAAAGGATCATGCCCTGCTGATCAGCGGTTTCGGAAAATTTGAAACCTATGAAAAAAAACCAAGAAAGGGACGAAACCCCCAGACAAGCGAAGCCATTATTCTTCCCGGCCGGAAGGTGGTGGTGTTCAGACTTTCCAGGAAATTCAGGTCAGAAATCAATCAGCAATGATAAAGGCTTCTGAATAATTGCTGGCCAGAGTATCCCTGGCTTTTTCTGCAGCGCCGACGCTATAGAATCTTCCGGCCTGCACCCGCCAGAAATTCTGCCCGTTTATCCGGTATTCCTGAAGCCTTGTGTCCCGGTATCCCTGTTTCTTCATAGTTTCCTGTTTTCTCAGGGCGTTTTCCCTGTTGGAAAAAGAACCCACCTGAACAAAGAAAATGCCGGGCAGTTCATCCCTGGAAACACTTCCCACAGCCCTGACCCGCACAGGGGCAGTGCCTGGTCCTATCATCTCCAGCTTCCTGGCTGCAGCGAAAGAAAGGTCAATGACCCGGTCATTCACAAAGGGTCCGCGGTCATTGATGCGCAGGGTAACTTTCCTGTGGTTTTCCAGATTGGTTACCTCAACCTTGGTGTGCATGGGCAGCAGCCTGTGAGCTGCAGTCATTTCATACATGTTGAAAACTTCCCCGCTGGCGGTTTTTTTGCCGTGGAATTTGGGGCCATACCAGGAAGCTATGCCTTCCTCCTGGAATCCCCTGGCCGTGGGCAGAGGGGTATAGGTCTGTCCCAGCACGGTATAAGTCCCTGGAGCCTGTTCATAATCTTTCCGTACTTCGGGCTCGGATGGTTTTTCAGGCACTGGAAGCTCATGCCTTGGAGGGGCAGGTGGGTAAACCTTTTTAGCGCACCCTGCCGACAGGGCAGCCAGGTTTATTATCAAGAGTACAGCCAGACAGCAGCGAAGACAGATATTCATTTTTGCGATCTTCCCTACATGGTTTTTTTCATTTTATTTGATAAACGCGCACAGGGCAAGCCATCTGGACCAACTATTTAGTGTTCTTAAGAAAAAAAATGCTGTTAGGGTCTAGCTTTTTACTTTATAAACATGTACTAAAGTTCTTCTTCTAATAATGATGATAATTGTTCTATAAATTGAGGATGTGCATATCTAATCAAGGCTTGATTCGAGTTTATTTATTTTAACCGCTGCTAAGAAAGGGGGTAAATATGTCACAAGAAAAAGTTGGCGCAGTCATGGTTGTCGGCGGAGGAATAGCCGGCATTCAATCTGCCCTGGATCTGGCTGACGCAGGATACTATGTGTACCTGGTGGAAATGACATCCGGTATCGGCGGGGCCATGGCCCAGCTGGACAAGACTTTTCCCACGAATGACTGTGCCATGTGAATCATCTCGCCCAAACTGGTTGAGTGCGGTCGGCACTTAAATATTGAGCTTCTCACTCTGGCCGAGGTGGAGGGCATCAGCGGACAGGAAGGCAACTTCTCTGTCAGGGTTCGCCAGAAGCCGCGTATTGTGGACATGGACAAATGCATAGCCTGTAATCTCTGTGCTGAAAAATGTCCCAAAAAGGTTCCGGATGAATTCAACGAAGGCCTGGACAAGCGCAAGTCGGCCTATATCAAGTACGGCCAGACAGTGCCTTTGAAGTACGTCATTGAAAAGAAAACCTGTATCTTCTTTGTCAAGGGCGGCAACAAGGGAGTCAAGGGCAAGGGCAAATGCCGGGCCTGTGAAAAGTACTGCCCCACCGGGGCCATTGATCTGGACCAGGAATTCGATGATGAGATCAAGGAGATTAACGTAGGCTCAGTCATCCTGACTCCCGGGTTCAAGCCTTTTGATCCTTCGGTTTTCGACACCTATGCCTATTCCCAGTTCAAGGACGTGGTTACCAGCATGGAATATGAGAGGCTTCTTTCCTCCAATGGTCCGTGCATGGGTCACCTGGTCCGTCCCTCGGACGAAAAGGAGCCCAGGAAAATCGCCTGGCTGCAGTGCGTGGGCTCCAGAAACATCAACAAGTGCGACAATGGATACTGTTCCTCTGTATGCTGCATGTACGCCATCAAGCAGGCCCTGGTTACTTCCGAGCATACCACCGGGGATATGGACCAGGCGATTTTCTACATGGACATCCGCACCCACGGCAAAGAGTTTGACAAATACTATGAGCAGGCCAGGGAAAAAGGGATCCGTTTTATCCAGAGCCGCATCCACACGGCTTATCCCGGAAATGAAGGGGGAGTTGTCGTGGAATACTTCAACGACCAGACCGGGGAGAGAGTTAAGGAAGACTTTGATATGCTTGTTCTGTCCGTGGGCCTGGAAGTGACCAAGGGCTCCATGGAGCTGGCCAGAGCCCTGGGTGTGGAACTGGACAAGTACCATTTCGCCCAGAGCTCCAGTTTTGCTCCTGCGGCCACCAATGTGCCCGGGATTTACGCCAGCGGATGTTTTCAGAGTCCAAAGGATATCCCCCAGTCAGTTACCGAGGCTTCTTCAGCAGCAGCTTCGGCCTCCATAGCCCTTATCAACCAGAGGGGCTCTTTGACCCATGAGAGAACCTTCCCGCCTGAAAGAGATGTTGCCCGGGAAGAGCCGCGGGTAGGTGTCTTCGTCTGTTCCTGCGGCATCAACATTGCCGGGACCATAGATGTTAAGGAGCTGGTGGAATACGCCAAGGGGCTGCCCAATGTGGTCTTTGTGGAAAACAATCTCTTTTCCTGTTCCCAGGATACCCAGGTCATGATCAAGGAAAAGATCCAGGAACACAATCTGAACCGGGTTGTTGTGGCCGCTTGTACACCCAGGACCCACGAGCCTCTCTTCAGGGAAACCATGAAGGATTCCGGGCTCAATGAATACCTGTTTGAGATGGCCAATATCCGCAACCAGAACAGCTGGGTTCACGGCAAAGAGCCGGAAAAGGCTCTTGAAAAGGCCAGGGACCAGCTGCGCATGTCAGTGGTCAAGGCTTCTATGCTGGAGCCCCTGGAACATTTGTCGGTCAATGTGAATCAGAGTGCACTGGTGGTGGGCGGTGGAATTTCCGGCATGGTCACTGCCCTTGGGCTGGCAGACCAGGGCTATGAAACCTATCTCCTGGAAAAGTCGGACAGGCTCGGCGGCAATGCCTGGAGCCTGGTCACAACCTGGCGGGGGGAAGAGATCCGTCCTTATCTGGAGAATCTCATTGCCAGGGTGGAAAACCATTCCAGAATCAAAGTCTACAAAAATGCCGAGCTTAAGACCAACAAGGGCTCTGTGGGTGATTTTGTCAGCGAAATCGAGGTAAATGGAGAAAGAAAGGCAATCAAGTACGGCATTGCCGTGGTCTGCACCGGAGGCAAGGAATATAAGCCCCAGGAATATCTATACGGTCAGGACGACCGGGTGTTCACCCACTTTGAGTTTGACAGGGAAATCTCTGAGCACAGGCCGGCCCTGGAAAAGGCCAAAGGAGCCGTGTTCATCCAGTGTGTCGGGTCCCGGGAGCCTGAACGTCCGTACTGCAGTCGGATCTGCTGCACCCATACCGTGCATTCGGCCATTGAGCTGAAAAAAGCCAGTCCCAGAATGCCGGTATACGTGCTTTACCGCGATATACGAACATACGGCGCCCGGGAGGATTTATACCAGAAAGCCCGGGAAATGGGAGTAATTTTTATTCAGTACGATCTGGAAAATAAGCCCAGGGTGTCCAGGGACGGAGATGATCTGTTGGTTGTGGCCCGCGATCACGTGCTTTTCCGGGATGTTGAAATCAGGCCGGACTATCTGGTTCTGGCCTCTGCTGTTGTTCCGGCTGACCATAAGAACCTTGTTGAGCTCTATAAGTGCGGGCTGAACAGTGATGGCTTCCTGCAGGAAGCCCACGCCAAGCTGCGCCCAGTGGACATGAGCGTGGACGGCATGTTTCTGGCCGGGTTGTGCCATTACCCCAAGCCAGTGGATGAATGCATCGCCCAGGCCCAGGCAGCCGTTTCCAGGGCCTCCACCATACTTTCAAGGGCGGTCATGCCCCTGGATTCCATCAAGTCCTTTGTTACTGAAAATTGTGACGGCTGCGCCATCTGCGTGGACACGTGCCCTTATGGGGCCATAACCCTGACAGATTACGAGCGTGACGAGGCCATGCACAAGAAAATCGAGACCAACAAAGCCCTGTGCAAGGGTTGCGGCATCTGTGAGGCCACCTGTCCCAAGCAGGGCGTTTTCGTGCACGGCTTCACCAATGAGCAGCTCAGAGCCCAGGTGCATGCGGCTCTGGAGAATGTTTAAAAAAAGGAGAAGGTTTCATGGCTGAAAATAAAGAACCCGTCATTATCGGATTTCTCTGTAACTGGTGCGCTTATGCAGGAGCGGATCTGGCCGGAGTATCCAGGCTGCAGTATCCACCCAACATGCGCGCCATCAGAGTAATGTGTTCGGGAATGGTGCATCCCAACCTGGTTGTGGAGGCCCTGGAAAAGGGTGCCGACGGCGTACTGGTTCTGGGCTGACACCTGGGTGAATGTCATTACCTGGAAGGTAATCACAAGGCATACGCCCGGGGAGAGGCCGTAAAACTGGTGCTGGAGGATCTGGGAATCGACCCGGAAAGGTTCAGGATTGACTGGGTATCTTCGGCAGAGGCTCCCAGGTTCGCCAAACTGGTCACCGAGTTTACGGAAAAGATCAGGTCTCTTGGGCCTAATCCGCTTAAGGCCCGCCAGGGGGCAGTTAACGTCCGACAGGCAGCCCGGGCCTAATCGTCCTTAATGGAGGTACTTATATGACTAAAGTAACTGTAGCCGAAGAATGGCTTAACGCCTGTGCCGGATGTGAAATCGCCATACTCAACGTGGGAGATGTCCTGGTGGATCTTCTGGTCAACAACCTGGAATTCGTGCACATCCCGGTCATTCTGGACAAGAAGTATTTCGGACAGACCGGTGAGGAAAAGGAGCTGAGCATCCCGGAAGCTGTGGTGGGCATTGTTTCCGGAGGCGTGCGCAACGAAGAGCACAGGGAGGTGCTTCTGGAAATGCGTAAAAAATGCCAGATTCTCATCGCCCTTGGGACATGCGCCACTGACGGTGGTATTCCGGCAATGATCAACATGTATTCCGACGAAGACCTGAAGCAGTTCTATTACAAGGATTCACCCACCACCGATCCTGCGGATTACCCCACGGAGCACATTCCGCCCCTGCTGGATCAGTGTTATGCCCTGGATGAGCTGGTCAATGTCGACCTGTATCTGCCTGGCTGCCCACCTCATCCGGACTGGATTACCGGGGCCGTGCTGGCCCTCCTGGAAGGCAAAACCGAATACAGGATGCCGGAGAAGTCCGTGTGCGACGCCTGCCCTACCATCAGGGAAAGCAAAAAGGGGCTGTCAGACATAAAGCGCATGCTGGCTTCCCCGGAATATGATCCGGACAGACCCCTGGATGAGATGCGCTGCCTGCTGGAGCAGGGTCTGCTCTGCCTGGGCCCGGTGACCGGGGTCGGTTGCGGCGGACACAAGGGGGCACCCAGGTGTATTGCCGCCCGGGTTCCGTGCAGAGGATGCTACGGCCCCGTCAGAAAAGGCGCCAAGCCCCTGGTGGACTACATGGGAGCATTGGCTTCGGTGGGTTTTGATCCGAACAAGATGCCAGACCGCCGGGGGTACCTGGCCCGTTTTTCAGGGGCCCACGGCGTTTTGAAAAGACCGGTCAGGAGGTAGATATGGGTAAGACACTGAATATAGCTCCTATAACCCGCATTGAGGGGCACGCCAGCGTGGCCATACATCTGGATGATTCCGGAAATGTAGCAGACGCCAGGCTGCACGTTCTTTCTCTGCGCGGGTTTGAACAGTTTGTGCTGGGCCGGCCGGTGGAGGAGGTGTCCAGGATAGTAACCCGTATATGCGGGATCTGTCCCTGGCAGCACCACCTGGCTGCCAACAAGGCTGCAGACGAGTGTCTGGGCCTGGAACTGCCCCCTACGGGTAGAAAACTGAGGGAATTGTGCCAGATGATGGCCTATATCCCGGACAAAATCCTGCACTTTTACTTTCTGGCTGCCCCGGATTTCGTCCTGGGACCGGATGCGGACTATTCCGTGCGCAACGTTGTGGGCATTGTCGGAGCGAACCCGGAACTGGCCAAGAAAGTGGTGCATATGCGCTACAAGGGCCAGATGATGCTGGAAAAATTCGCCGGCAAGGTGATTCATCCCATAGCCGGGGTGGTGGGGGGATTTTCCAAACCCTTGAAAGAAGATGAACGCAGGGAGATCCTGGAAGGCATCCAGGAACTCAAGGAGTTCAGTCTGTTCACCATCAAGTTCGCCCGGGAAGAGGTCTTTCCCAAGTATCTGGACGCAGTCAAGGTCCTGGGAGTATTTCCTTCCGGCTACCTGGGCACTGTTCGTCCCTCGGACGGCGCTTTGGAGCTGTACGACGGCGAACTCAGGCTCATGGACCAGAACGGAGAATTCGACCAGTTCAAGTATTCCGAATACGTGAATTATATCGGAGAGCATACCGAACCGTGGTCCTATATGAAATTCCCCTACGCCAGGAAATGGGGAGCCCTCAAGCTGGACGAGAACGACCCAGTGGGCGTATACCGGGCCAACACCCTGGCGCGCATAAATGTCTGCGACAAAATGGCCACCCCCATGGCCCAGGAAGAACTGGACATTTTCCGCAAGGAATTCGGCCGGCCCACACATCTGACCCTTCTGTACCACTGGGCCAGGCTGATCGAACTGGTCCAGGCCTGCGAGCGGGCCGAGGAGCTCCTGAATGATCCGGAGATCACCGGACGCGAAATCAGGTGCAAAGACATCCAGCCCAGGGCCGGTGAAGGGGTCGGATGTGTCGAGGCTGCCAGGGGTACACTGATCCATCACTACAAGACCGATGACAACGGTTTTGTGACCATGGCCAATCTTATCGTGGGCACCACGCACAACAATGCACCCATGAACCTCTCTGTCAGGCAGGCGGCCAAGGCTGTGATCAAGGACGGAAACTACGATCAGGGGCTTTTGAACCGGGTGGAGATGGCCATACGCGCCTACGACCCGTGAATGAGCTGTGCTACTCACCGCCTGGACGGCGGTCTGAACGTAGAGGTGAGCATTTTGGATGCCTCTGGCAATGTTTTGGAGACCATGGGCAAATAGGTTAGACAGAACTCGATAAATTGTTTATAAGGAGCCGTCTCTACCCTTTTGGTGGAGACGGCTTAATTTTTTGACGCAGGGAGTTAATCGCCGGTTATGGACTGGTCCAGGATGTTCAATTCCAGGGTGGTGGTTTTCGGATGCGGCAATACCCTTTATGGGGATGACGGGCTCGGACCCATGGTTATCAGTAAGTTGCAGGAAGAGAACGGACCTGGTCCGGATGTGACTCTCATAGATGCAGGCACATCCATCAGACCTCTTTTGTTTGACCTTATCCTCAGCGACAGGCATCCCCAGAGGGTAATAATTGTCGATATCACCACTGATGAAGATCTCTACCCCGGTCAGGTCAAAGAAATAGATATCCATGAGGTGGACCCCAAGAAAATCGCTGATTTCTCCATGCATCAGTTCCCCACTACCAACCTGCTCAAGGAACTCCAGGAGGCCACTGATATCAGGTTGAGCATAATTGTGGTCAGGGCCGCCCATATTCCGGAAAAAATGCAGGAAGGCCTGAGCAGGGAGGTGCAGGAGGCCCTGCCCCATGTGGTAAACAAGATAAAAGAACTGACCAGGGCATAATGGCAATCCCGGGTTAATACTTCAGCAGAACTTCATGTGCCTGCCTGCTGCTGACAGTTTAAATATCCGGGCCTTCTGCGCCAGGAGCTGATAAATGGGCTGTGAATGATAATGAAGTTCACTGCAGGATTAAATAATTGCCAAGAGCCCGGGGTATTGGCCGGGCATTGGATTTTTTGCAGCAGCAGACAATGGTAAACCAGGAAACTATCCGTAATTTCAGCATAATTGCCCACATTGACCATGGCAAGTCCACCCTGGCAGACAGGATTCTGGAACTTACCGGGCTGCTCACCGGCCGGGACATGAAGGAGCAGTATCTGGACCGCCTGGATCTGGAGCGCGAGCGCGGAATCACCATCAAGGCCCAGAGTGTACGCATCCCCTACACAGCTGCAGACGGGAGAGAATATATTCTCAATCTCATAGACACGCCCGGCCACGTGGATTTCTCCTATGAGGTCTCCAGGAGCCTGGCCGCCTGCGACGGGGCCTTGCTGGTAGTGGATGCCACCCAGGGGGTGGAAGCCCAGACTCTGGCCAATGTTTACCTGGCCCTGGATCATGATCTGGAAATTATTCCGGTGTTGAACAAGATTGACCTGCCCAGTGCAGATCCGGAGCGCATGGCCCGGGAAATAGAGGAAATTGTGGGTCTCGACTGTTCAGGCATCTCTCTGGTCAGTGCCAAGACAGGCAAGGGAGTGCAGGAGCTCCTGGAAAAGATAGTTCGGGTCATTCCTCCGCCAAAAGGGGACATAAAGGCGCCGCTAAAGGCCCTGATCTTTGATTCCTGGTATGATTCCTATCTCGGGGTCATGGTCCTGTTCCGCGTTTTGGAGGGATGGATTGAACAGGGCCAGGAAATCATGATGTTTTCCAACAGAAAGAAGTTTGAAGTGGCCAAGCTGGGTGTTTTTTCTCCCGGACCCAAGTATACGGAATTTTTGAGTACCGGCGAGGTGGGGTTCCTTTGCGCAGGGATCAAGGACCTCAAGGACGCCAGGGTGGGTGATACCGTCACCACCCCGTCCAGGCCTGCTGACAGGCCGTTTCCAGGCTTCAAGAGAGTGCAGCCCATGGTCTTCTGCGGGCTGTACCCTGTGGATTCGGATGATTACGAGGATCTCAAGAATGCTCTGGAAAGGCTGCAATTAAACGATGCAGCCCTGGAATACGAGAGCGAGACCTCTCAGGCCCTGGGATTCGGTTTTCGCTGCGGCTTTCTGGGTCTTCTGCACATGGACGTCATTCAGGAACGTCTGGAGAGAGAGTTTAAGGTCAACCTGATAGCCACGGCACCATCCGTGGTTTACAGAATAAACAAGCTGGACGGGACGGTGATGGAGGTGGACAATCCGGCCAGACTTCCCCCGGTTCAGGAAATATCAGAGGTAATGGAGCCATATGTGCGTATGGAGATCCATGTACCCAACGAGTTTGTGGGCAATGTCCTGAGCCTGTGCGAGGAGAAGCGCGGGAGACAGAGGGATATGCGCTATCTTTCGTCCACAAGGGTTATCATAACCTATGAACTTCCCTTTGCCGAGATTGTCTTTGACTTTTTTGACCGCCTCAAGTCCCTTACACGGGGCTATGCCTCCCTGGATTACGAGATCCTGGATTTTCGCCGGGCTGATCTGGTGCGCATGGACATATTGATCAACTCTGAACCGGTGGACGCCATGTCCGTGATCGTCCACAGGGAAAAGGCCTACCACAAAGGCCGTTCACTGGCCCTGAAGCTGAAAAGGTTCATTCCCAGGCAGCTTTTTGAGATTGTCATTCAGGCCACCATTGGAAATAAAGTTATCGCAAGGGAGCGTATCGCTCCCTTGCGCAAGAATGTTACAGCCAAATGTTACGGCGGAGACATAACCCGCAAGAGAAAGCTTCTGGAAAAGCAGAAAGAAGGCAAAAGGCGCATGAAAAAAATGGGGAGCGTGGAGATTCCCCAGGAGGCCTTTCTGGCGGCCCTCAGTGCTGATGATTAACTAGTCGATTTTTCCCGGCTGACCGGTCTGACGAGCATCAGCCAGCAAAACGGGCCTTGTTAACAACAGGGACTATAATCAGAGGATGGCTTATAGATGAACCCCAGATGGCACAAACTGTTGAAGGAGTATGCAGAAGCGCTTATAATTGCGCTGATTCTGGCAGTATTTATCCGCACCTTTGTGGTGCAGGCCTTTAAGATTCCTTCCGGATCCATGCTCCCGACCCTGGAGATCGGAGATCATCTGCTGGTGAACAAATTCAGTTACGGAGTCAGGATGCCCTTTATGGACAGATTCATATTTGAATTTGACGGGCCTGAATTTCAGGATATAATAGTATTTGAGTTTCCGGAAAATCCCTCCAAGGATTTTATTAAGAGGGTTATCGGTACTCCCGGGGACGAAATCGAGATAAGAGACAAGCAGCTTTTTGTTAACGGAGAAAAGATTGCTGAAGAATATGTACGTTACGCAGACAGGCGTGTCGTGGATGAACGCGACAACTTCGGCCCTTTTTCTGTTCCGGAGGACAGTTATTTCGTGCTGGGGGACAATCGGGACGAATCCTATGACTCCAGGTTCTGGGGCGTTGTTGAGCGGGATAAGATACTGGGCAGGGCCTGGATAATATACTGGTCCTGGGAAGGTTTTGCAGATATCCGCTGGGACAGGATAGGTTCCAGAATAAGATAATCATGAATCCCGGTGCCCCATGTTCGCCAAGATCACCACTGCAGCTTTGCTGGGCATTGAGGCTTTCCGCATCGAGCTGGAGGTAGACTACTCCAGGGCTGGTATGCCTGCCTTCACCATGGTGGGCCTGGCCGAGGGCGCGGTCAAGGAGAGCAAGGAAAGAGTTTTTTCCGCCCTGAAAAACAGCGGATACAAGCTGCCGCCGGCCAGAATCACCATAAATCTTGCTCCTGCGGATCTGCGCAAGGAGGGGAGCAGCTACGACCTGCCTCTGGCCCTGGGGCTGCTGGCTGCCTCGGGATATCTTCCTGCTGAACAGCTGGAAAATATTTTCATGGCCGGAGAATTATCCCTGACCGGAGAGCTCAAGCCAATCAACGGTGCATTGCCCCTGGCTCTGAAGGCCAGAAATGACCGGGCTAAAGCAGTAATGGTCCCGGCGGCCAACGCCCAGGAAGCTGCAGTTGTTCAAGAGATGCAGGTCTTTGGAATCACTACGCTGAGCCAGGCAGTAAGGTTTTTTCTGGATGAAATCACCCTGGATCCTGCGCTGTTCGATATAGATGCCCTTTGGCGCAGAAGCGGGGATTTTTTTGTCGACTTTTTCGAGGTAAAAGGCCAGGAAAACGCCAAAAGAGCTGTGGAGATTGCTGCGGCCGGGGGTCACAATCTCCTTTTCATCGGTCCGCCAGGCAGCGGCAAGACCATGCTGGCCCAGCGCATTCCCACTGTTCTGCCTTCTCTCAGCTTTGAGGAGGCTCTGGAAGTAACCAAGATCTACAGCGTGTCCGGTCAGCTGGATCCAGACCAGGCCATGATCGTCCGCAGAGCATTCAGGAGTCCTCACCATACCATCTCAGATGCAGGGCTGATAGGAGGAGGGCATTACCCGCGACCGGGCGAGGTGTCACTGGCCCACAGAGGTGTTCTTTTCCTGGACGAGCTGCCGGAATTCAAAAAACATGTCCTGGAGGTCCTGCGCCAGCCCCTGGAAGACGGAGAAGTAACCATTTCCAGGGCAGCCATGTCCCTTAAATATCCTGCCGACTTCATGCTGGTGGCGGCCATGAATCCCTGTCCATGCGGGTACCTCACCCACGAACAGCACCCCTGCACCTGCACCCCGTCTCAGATTCAGCGCTACCGCTACCGGATATCAGGGCCCTTGCTGGACCGGATAGATCTGCATGTGGAAGTTCCGGCAGTCCCCTACGAGGAGTTGAAAAAAGCCAGAAGCACCATGGATTCGCAGGGCATGAGCCAGAGCATCCAACGAGCCAGGAAAATTCAGGAAAAACGTTACCAGGAGCTGCCTTTTCTGACCAACAGTCAGCTTTCCGGGAAATGGCTTACCGAGTTCTGCCCTCTGTCCGAGACAGAACATGTCTTTCTGGAAAATGCAGTGCAGAAACTGGCTCTGTCAGCCCGGGCTTATACCCGGATACTGCGCCTGGCCAGAACCATTGCCGACCTGGAAGAAGAGCCAGGCATATCCGCCTTTCACCTGGGCGAGGCCATCAGCTATCGAAGCCTGGACCGGCAGGAGCATGGAGTTTTTTAAGCCTGTCCGCCGGCCTCTGACTGCTGCCTGAACTGGTTTAGGCTAATAAAATGGGTTCAGCACAAGCCTATCTTGTGGTTCAAAGGAGGTTTATTATGCAAATAGTAGCATTTAACGGCAGCGCCCGAAAGGACGGCAATACCGCCGGACTGATCAGGCATGTTCTCAGGGCCCTGGAAAATGAGGGGATGGAAACCGAGCACATCCAGCTCGGGGGCAGTCATATTCAGGGCTGTATCGCCTGCTTCAAATGTTTCAAGAACAAGGACCGGCACTGTTCAGTACACGAGGATCCGTTGAATGACTGTATCGATAAAATGCTGGCCGCTGACGGAATAATCCTGGGGTCGCCCACATACTTTGCCAATGTCAGCACCAACATCAAGTCTCTGATTGACCGGGCCGGTCTGGTGTCCAAGGCCAACGGGGACATGCTGGCCCGCAAGGCAGGGGCGGCTGTTGTTGCGGTGCGCAGATCCGGTGCCATCCATGTGTTCAATTCCATCAATCATTTTTTTCTCATCAGTCAGATGATTGTTCCGGGTTCCAGCTACTGGAACATCGGCCGGGGACTTAACCCCGGGGACGTGGAACAGGACGAGGAGGGCAGGCAGACCATGGAGACTCTGGGCAGGAACATGGCCTGGCTGCTGAGAAAGATCAGGGCTTGATAAGTCAAGTGTTCCTTAACAAGGGCTCATGCAGCAGGGGTTACATGAGCAGGAGAAGGGTCAGGGCCATGATCATCATTCCGGCGATGAGGGCATAGATGGCCAGATGTCCGTACCCGTATTCCCTGGCGGTGGGAAAGAGTTCATCCAGGGAGATAAAGACCATTATTCCGGCCACTAATGCGAAGATAAATCCCAGCAGTGAGGGGGACATAAAGGGCCTCAGCATCATGTAGGCCAGGAGTGCTCCCAGAGGTTCGGCCAGTCCGGTGGCCAGGGTGAACAGGAAGGCCTTGGCTCTGCTTCTGGTGGCGTAATAAATGGGAATGGCCACGGCTATCCCTTCAGGGATATTATGCAGGGCAATGGCGATGGCGATGGCCATGCCCAGGGTGGGATCGGACAGGGTTGCGAAGAAAGTGGCCATGCCCTCCGGGAAATTGTGTACTGCTATGGCCACTGCTGTAAAAATTCCCATTCTCTGCAGCTTTTGCCTGGAACCGGGATGGTGCAGTTCTTCCACCCTGCGAGGTTCGTGGGGGTTTCCATGCTCGGGTACCAGGCGGTCAATAACGGCTATGAACATGATGCCGGAGAAGAAAGCCAGAGTCATTATCCAGCTGCCTGAAGAGTGCCCGTGCAGGGGCTCAAGGATTTCCAAAGACTCTGGCAAAAGCTCCACAAAGGAGATATAGATCATTACCCCGGCTGAAAAACCCAGGGCTGCGGATAAAAAGGATTTATTGGTGTGGGTGGTGAAAAAGGCCAGAAAGGCTCCGATGCAGGTAGACAGTCCGGCCAGTGTGGTCAGCAGAAAAGCCAGGGCCACATGTTCTTCCAGCATAAGTGCAGTCAATCCTTTTATTTTTTTATGATCAGTGTACTGAACAGAATAATGAATCCGCCTATCAGATTGTCAGTGATTGTCAAACTGTTTTAATGAAACCCATTATTATTTTTCTGGCTTTCCAGGCAAAGTCCAGGGTGTGGTTCCCTTCACAAGGATGCTCCCGCAGGCAGATCCGGTTCTTTACACCAGTTGCATTTGGCAGGGGGACAGGTTATGTCTGCAATCATTAAATTTTGCATGTGGACCGGTACGGATCACTCCCGGCCGGTGATCCTTTCCGGGGAAAGACAGGAATGCAGCTGATAAAAGAATGGCTCAAAAGACATTTCGGCAATCAACAGGTTGTCATCCTGATGGGCATCCTGCTTTTTGTTTTCGGAATAGTCCTTTTTCTGGGCCAGATGCTTGTACCCTTTTTTGCCGGCCTGATAATTGCCTATCTCCTGGACGGACTGGTCAAGATGATGACCAGGTACGGTTTGCCCAGGCTGCTGGCCGTGATCCTGGTCTTCATGGGCTTTATGCTGGCGCTCTTTTTTACTTTTTTCTGGCTGGTACCATTGCTCATCAAACAGGTGACCCAGCTGGTGCAGCAGCTTCCGGCCATGATCTCTGAAGCCCAGCAACTCCTTTTGCAGCTTCCTGAGCGCTACCCCCATCTGGTTTCCGAAGAGCATGTCCAGGAGGTTATAGCTGCCCTGCGCGGAGAAGTGTCTCACCTTGGCCATAAGATTCTTACTGTGTCCGTAGCTTCGGTAGTGGGCTTGATCACCATGCTGGTATATCTGATCATTGTCCCTCTTCTGGTGTTCTTCTTTCTCAAGGACAAGGAAAAAATCCTTGCCTGGTTCGCAGGTTTTCTGCCCCGGGAAAGATCGATGGCGGTGCAGGTCTGGGAGGACGTCAATTCCCAGATTTCCAATTACATCCGGGGAAAGACCTGGGAGATAATTATTGTCTGGGTCTGCACATTCGCAGTATTCTACCTTTTCGGCCTGCAGTACTCGGTCCTGCTGAGCCTGGCTGTGGGTCTGTCTGTGCTGGTCCCTTATATCGGCGCTGCTGTGGTTACGGTTCCCGTGGCCCTGGTGGCCTATTTTCAATGGGGCTTCGGCTCCGAGTTTGTCTGGATTCTTGTGGCCTATGCCATAATTCAGGCCATTGACGGCAATCTGCTGGCTCCTCTGCTGCTTGGGGAGGTGGTCAATATTCACCCCGTGGGCATAGTTGCGGCAATCCTGATTTTCGGAGGTCTCTGGGGTTTTTGGGGTGTTTTTTTTGCAATCCCCCTGGCTACTCTTGTTCAGGCAGTGATGAGGGCGTGGCCCAGGATTGAGGAAGTTCCCCGGGAAGCAGTGCCGGAACCGGAGGGAGATGCACAATGACAGGGTCTGCAAGGCAGGCAGAAGGTTGTTGAAAGACCTTTTTTCTGATTCTTACTTGACAATGCTTCTTAGATGATAAAATTAGTCATGATTTTTCAGACAGGCTGAATAACAGACCCGCCAGATGATCGCCAAAGCCCTTCTGTGGTTTTATCTGTCCAGTTACATGCCGCCTGAAGTCAATAAGTGTAATATTTCATGAAACCTTGGGGGGATTAAAAATGAGGTTCACAGGAACAACGATTCTGGCCGTGCAGAAGGGTGGACAGACAGCCATGGCCGGCGACGGCCAGGTGACCATGGGCCAGGCCACCATTGTCAAACATACTGCCAGGAAAGTCCGACGAATGTATAAGGACAGAGTGCTGGCAGGCTTTGCTGGAGCAACAGCAGATGCGTTTACTCTTTTTGAGCGCTTTGAGTCCAGACTGGAAGAGTACCGTGGAAATCTTCTGCGGGCCAGTGTTGAGCTGGCCAAGGAATGGCGCATGGATAAATATCTGCGGCGTCTTGAAGCACTTCTGGTGGTGGCGGACAAGGATAATGTGCTTATCATCAGCGGCAACGGAGATGTAATTGAGCCGGATGACGGCATAGCAGCCATCGGTTCAGGCGGTCCATATGCTCTGGCCGCCTCCAGGGCCCTAATGGATAATCCCGGGCTGAGCGCTGAGGAGATAGTGCACCGGGCCATGCATATAGCTTCCACGATCTGCGTGTTCACCAACGCCAAAATTATTGCTGAAAAAATCGATTAAAAGGAAAGAGGTTGATGAGTACCACACTTACCCCAAGAGAAATAGTTGCTGAGCTGGATAAATATATTATCGGGCAGCAGGAAGCCAAACACATGGTGGCCATTGCTCTCCGAAACAGATGGCGAAGACAGCAGCTTGAACCTGAATTGAGGGAGGAGATTGCTCCCAAGAATATCATCATGATCGGACCTACTGGAGTGGGCAAGACCGAAATAGCCAGGCGCCTGGCCAGGCTTGCAGGTTCTCCTTTTTTCAAGGTTGAGGCCTCCAAGTTCACTGAAGTGGGATATGTTGGACGGGATGTGGAATCAATGATCCGGGATCTTATGGAGATAGGGGTCAACATGGTCCGGGATGAGGAAAGGAAAAAAGTTCAGGTCAAAGCCGAAAGCAATGCCGAGGAAAGGCTTCTTGATCTGCTTCTACCTCCCAAAAAAGGCGCTTCCGGTCAGCATGGCGACCAGGGTGCAGGCGCTCAGCAGGGCCAGGGCTCCGTTGATTACCCAGCCGGGGAAAGGGCACAGCAGCAGGATTATACCCGGGATCAGCAACATTTTGAAGATAACAGGACCAGGGAAAAACTGCGCAAGCTCTGGAGAGAGGGCCGTCTGGACGACCGCACAGTGGAAGTGGAGGTTCAGAGCGGATCCAACGTGGAAATCATGGCCATGCCGGGCATGGAAGATATGGAAATGCAGTTTCGGGATATGTTCAGCAGGGTGTTTCCCAAGCGCAAAAAAACCAAGAAAGTCAAGGTCAAGAACGCCTATGAGATCCTGGTCCAGGAAGAAACAGAGCGCCTGGTGGATATGGACAAGGTTACGGAAATAGCCAAGGACAGGGTGGAGCAGAGCGGGATCATATTTATAGATGAAATAGACAAGGTCTGCACCAGTGACAAGTCATCCAGGGCGGATGTTTCCAGGGAGGGTGTACAGAGAGATCTGCTTCCTGTAGTAGAGGGCTGTGTGGTAAACACCAGATACGGCATGGTGCGCAGCGACCATATTCTGTTCATTGCCGCAGGCGCTTTTCATTACGCCAAACCTTCGGACCTGGTGCCTGAGCTGCAGGGCAGGTTTCCTCTGCGGGTAGAGCTTTCAGCTCTGACCGGGGAGGATTTCTACCGTATACTTACCGAACCTCAGAATGCTCTGACCAGGCAGTACAAGGCGCTGCTGGAGACCGAGGGCATTGATCTGGATTTTGATGATCAGTCCCTGGAAGAAATTTCTTCCTTTGCCCAGAAAGTTAACGAGGAGACCGAAAATATCGGAGCCAGGCGCCTGTATACCATCATGGAAAAACTTCTGCAGGATCTTTCTTTCAAGGCTCCGGACATGGCCGGACAAAAGGTCAGTGTGGACAGGCAGTACGTTCTGGATCAGCTCAAGGATGTGCAGGAGGACAGGGACCTGACAAGATATATATTATAGATACGTCTGGACATGCAAACTCAGGTTAAGACCTGCACGGTGCACCAGGTTTAAAAGTACCCTGCTCATAAAGGCCTGTCTCGTCAGACCGGGAGAAAATGCTGTCTGATTCCGGGGCGCAAAAAGGATTGATATGGAAAACGAATCTTTCAAGGCCAGGATTCTTCTGGAAGCCCTGCCTTATATCCGGGAGTTCTACGGGGAGACTGTGGTCATCAAATACGGCGGACACGCCATGATCGACTCAGCCCTGAAAAAAAGTTTCGCTTTGAACATCATCCTGCTTAAGTATATCGGCCTCAACCCGGTAATTGTCCACGGAGGAGGACCCCAGATAGGGCGGATGCTCGAGCAGCTCCACATTGACTGTTGTTTCAGGGAGGGCCTGAGAGTAACCGATCAGGCCACCATGGACGTGGTGGAAATGGTTCTGGTGGGCAAGGTGAACAAGGAAATCGTCAATCTTATCAATCTGAGCGGAGGCCTGGGCGTGGGACTGTCCGGAAAGGACGGCCGCATTATCCTGGCCCGCAAGATGGAGATGGTGGTCAACAAAAAAGATGCTCCTCCCGAGATCATAGATCTGGGCAAGGTGGGCGAGGTGGTCAAGATAAATACTGAACTCATTCATTCGGTCCAGGCCAGGGGATTCATTCCTGTTATTGCGCCTGTGGGGGTGGATGAAGAGGGTGAGACTTACAATATCAATGCCGACTTTGTTGCCGGGTCCATGGCTTCTGCCCTCAAGGCCAAGAAACTGATACTTTTGACTGATGTGGCCGGAGTCAAGGACAACAGCGGAAAAATAATTTCCAGCCTTACCCGCAGGCAGGCTGTTCAGGCTATCGAGTCAGGGGTTGTGGCCGACGGGATGATTCCCAAGCTCAAATGCTGCCTTGAAGCCGTGGAAGAGGGAGTGAAAAAGGCCCACATCATTGACGGAAGGGTGGAAAACTCCATTATCCTGGAGATATTCACCCGGGGAGGTATTGGCACTGAAGTCTTGCTTTGAACTGGTCATTTCATGGGTTGGCCTGGATTGTCCCGGCAGGGCAATTCTCTGTCTAAGCAGGCCTGCCGGTCCTGCACCAGTCTTTAGGTGTTTTTTCCGGGTTTGATAGGGTCTTGCTGAATTTTTCCATTCTTTGCCGGGAGCCAGCCTTTGGACGTACATCATTTGCACCGGGTATGTGAAAACAAGGCCGGATCAAGGCTGGACTTTTTTATTCTGCAAATAATCGGCCCGGAAAAGCTTTCCAGGGCAAGGGTACAGGAATGGATCAAACAGGGCCTGGTTAGAGTGGATGGCAGGGTCTGTCTGAAACCAGGCCAGAAACTGCAGCAGGCACAGACAGTACATATTCAGGTGCCTGATGCCGGCAGTGATCTGCAGCCCCTGTCAGGCAGACTGGAAATAGTTTATCAAAACAGAGAACTGGTCGTGATTGACAAACAGGCCGGTATGAGCGTTCATCCCGCCCCCTCTGAATCCGGACCAACCCTGATTAATTACCTTGTGCACGCCTGTCCGCAGCTGCTGTCCTTTCCGGACCGGCAGAGGCCGGGCATTGTTCACCGTCTGGACAAGGACACTACCGGGCTGATGGTGGTGGCCCTGACCCGGCAGGCCCGGGAGAACCTGTCACGCCAGTTTTTTCTTCACCGGGTGGAAAAGAAGTACCTGGCCTTGGTCCTGGGCTGCGTGCTCAAGGAGCAGGGGGTGATAGACCTGCCCCTGGCAAGGGATGAGCGCAACAAAACGCGCATGACCGTTGCCGTAGGGGGTCGCAGGGCCGTGACTTCTTACAGGGTTCTGGAAAAAGACGCCCAATCCGGGTGGAGCGTATTGAAAATAGACATGCAGACAGGACGTACCCACCAGATCAGGGTGCATCTTTCCCATCTGGGTCATCCGGTCATGGGTGATTCTGTATACGGAGGCAGGCATTGGGAGGCACTGGGATGGAAAAAAAGGTTTTTGCCTAAACTGGCTCACAGGCAGCTCCTGCATTCCTGGTTTCTGGGTTTCGAGCATCCAGGAAGCCAACAGAAGCTTGAGTTTACAAGGACCGCGCCTAAGAATTTTTTACGCACCCTGCTGTGGCTCAAGAGAAAATGCCAGAAGGCAGTGATCACAGGTTCGCCTGGAAGCGGTAAAAGTACAGTGCTCGCCCTTTTCCAGTCCATGGGCTGCCCTGTCTTCGATGCTGATGCATGTGTCGAGCGCCTGTATCATCCGGGACATGACGGCTGGCTCATGCTGCGCAGGCGTTTCGGTTCGCGGTTTACTCCTGAAGACGGCCGGCCGGTAGACAGGAAAGCGCTGCTGGCAGCCATTCTAAAGGACCGGTCCATACTTGATGAAGTCAACCACTTGATCCACCCCCTGGTGGAAGGCTGTCTGGCCGATTTCTGGGACCGGAACCGGGACAGGCGTCTGGCAGTGGCTGAGGTGCCGCTCTGGTTCGAGTCCGGCATGGACAGCCCTGACTGTCTGGCTGTAGGCATATTTTGCCCGGATGGCCTGCGCCTGCAGCGGGCCTGTCAAAGCAGAGAGCGGCACAGGGAAGTTTTTTTTCTGCTGGATGGGATGCAGTCCACCCAGGCGGAAAAGATTCAGCGTTGTGATCTGGTGCTGGACAACAGCCAGGATGCTTTTGAGCTTGAAAGAAGGGTTGCCGGGCTTGCAAGAGTTCTTATGCATTTAAGAATAAAACAGAAACGGGTGGATATAAAACAGATTAAGCAGATGCTTCTCAAGCCGTGATACCCTTAAAAGACAGTATTCCCAACGTGTACAGGCCGTACATGGTCTGGTGCCTCATAGGGGCCAACGCTCTGGTCTTTGTCTATACCCTTGGCCTGGACCCGGTGCAGCTGTCCAGGTTCTTTCATATGTTCGGCGTAGTGCCGGCCAGGTTTACCCAGCCTGAGTGGGCGGCCTGGATGGGGTACCCGGATCAGGGGTTTTACACAGCCGTCTCTTACATGTTTATCCACGGCGGACTGGCTCATTTCCTGATAAACAGCTGGATGCTCTGGATCTTTGCCGACAATATCGAAGACGTTATGGGGCCGTGGAAATTTCTGGTTTTTTACCTTTTATGCGGAGTGATGGCTCTGTTAACGCACATGCTGTTCAACCTGGGCTCCACCGTACCCGTGGTGGGCGCCTCCGGAGCCATTGCAGGGGTAATGGGAGCCTATTTTCTTCTGTATCCACACTCCCGGGTGATTACCTTCATCCCCTTTTTTTTCATTGTAGAGCTTCCAGCAGTTATTTTTCTGGGAATATGGTTTATCCTCCAGGTTGTTTTTGCCATTGGAGCGGACATTTTTTCTTCAGGAAGCGGAGTGGCCTGGTGGGCCCACGCGGGGGGGTTTCTGGCAGGAATGGCTCTGCTGCCACTTTTCAGGGATAAAAAAAGGTGTTATTATTGTTATGAGGCCCGCAAAAGAACCGGCGGGTTTTATTTGGAATAACCATCAACGCTCATCAAGGAGTTGCAATGCTGACTATAGAAGATCTGCACGTCAAAGTAGGGGGCAAGGAGATCCTCAGGGGCATCAACCTGCAGATCCAGGAAGGGGACAACTGCATCCTTTTCGGACCCAACGGTTCGGGCAAGACATCCCTGCTCATGACCATCATGGGTTTTGCCGGCTATGATGTCGTCGGTGGCAGAATATTTTTCCGCGACCACGAAATCACCAACATGGCTCCATATGAGCGGGCCAGGCTGGGCATAGGCATGTCCTTCCAGCGTCCTCCCACCATCCACGGTCTTAAGACCAGGGATATGATCAAATTGTGCGCCGGAGAAAGGAAAGTGGACTTGGATCAGCTGGCCCAGGAGGTTAACTTCACTGCCCTGCTGGATCGGGACATAAACTCCGGCTTCTCCGGGGGGGAAATTAAAAGGTCCGAGCTTCTGCAGCTCATGGCCCAGGATCCGAGCCTGGTTCTTTTCGACGAGCCCGAATCAGGAGTGGATCTGGAGAACATGAATCTTATAGGCAAAATAACCCGGTCCATTCTGGACGGGCCCCTTGAGCCCAGAAACGGGGTATCCATGAAGGAGCTAAAATCAAGGTATCAGACTTCGGGTCTGATAATCACCCATACCGGATACATTCTCGACTATATCAACGCGGACCGCGGCCATGTCCTTTACGAGGGCAAGCTGTGCTGCACTGCGAGACCACGCGATATTCTGGATCACATCAGCAAGTATGGATACAAGGAGTGTGTGAGATGTCTGAATTAAACAGGTGTGAAATTCCGGTGGTGGATTTGGGAAAATATAGCTTCGACCAGGGGGAGCTCCCGGCTCTTAAGGACCTGCGGCAGCTCAGCGAGGAGGACAAAAAGCAGCTGCTCATGGCCGGTGTGGATGCCTCTGGCCTACATCGCAGTGGTTCTTATCTGCATATAAACCATTCCAAGATACATTGCAGTGCCAGGCAAAAAGGCCTTGAATTAATGGACATAAAGGAAGCCCTGGACAAGTACGAGGGTCTCCCTGAATACTACTGGCAGGCGGTGGACAAGGACAAGGACGAATTTACCCGGGCTGCAGCGGAAAAGGTGCATGGAGGTTATTTTATCCGGACCAGCAAAGGGGCTGTAATCCAGGACCCGGTGCAATCCTGCCTGTTCATCAAGGGAGAGAATGTCGGCCAGAACGTGCATAATATTATTATAGTGGAAGAGGACTCAGAACTGCACGTGATCACCGGATGTACCACTTCCGCGGGCATAGAGTCGGCCCTGCATCTGGGGATTTCTGAGTTTTACATCAAGAAGGGCGGGAAACTGACCTTTACCATGGTCCACAACTGGGGCAGCGAGGTCATGGTCAGGCCCAGGACCGTGGGCATAGTGGAGGAGAACGGGGTCTTTGCCAGCAATTACATACTCATGCGGCCGGTAAGGTCTGTCCAGTCCTATCCTGCGGTTTTTCTTAACGGCAGGGGTGCGGTGGCCCGCTTCAATTCGATTCTGGTGGCTCCCAAGGGCTCCCATATAAATTCCGGAAACAAGATTGTCCTCAATGCCCCGGAAACCAGGGGGGAGATCATTTCCAGGACCATAACCACCGGAGGGACAATTATCGCTCCAGGCTTTATAGAGGGCAATGCTGTTCCGGCCAAGGGACACCTGGAATGCAAGGGGCTTATTCTGACCAACGGGATTATTCACGCCATTCCCGAGCTCAAGGGAACCGTATCGGGTGTAGAGCTCTCCCATGAGGCTGCAGTGGGCAAGATCGCCCAGGAGGAAATAGAATATCTCATGGCCAGGGGGCTGGATGAGGAGCAGGCAACCTCAACAATTGTCAGGGGGTTCATGAATGTGGATATCATGGGCCTTCCCCCGGAGCTCAAGGCAAGCATAGAAAAGACTATCCAGGAGACGGAAAAGGATATGTTCTGAGCCTCAGCAGCCGGAACCGGATTTTCAGAAAACAGCAGCGGGGCCTGGCGGAGATTTCTTTTCCGGCTCTGCTGCTTTTTCATAGCTGGACCTGAGCTTGAACATCAGGACTCAAAAACTGTTTTTCTTTTTACCCTTGATTTTTTCCTTCTGTTCTGCAGCGCATCTTCCTCTACATCATCTTCTTCGGGCAGTTCCGGCCGCAGGCTTTTAAGAATGGAGCTGGCCACGAATATTGAGGAATAGGTTCCCACCAGCACTCCCACCATAAGGGCAAAGGCGAAGTCGTGTATGATGCCTCCGCCCAGAATCAGCAGGGCCAGTATCACCATGAGCGTGGTCCCGGAAGTGACTATGGTCCTGCTCAGGGTCTGGTTGAGACTGACATTGATGATCTGGGACAGGGACGTACTTATTTTTTTGCGCATGTTTTCGCGGATGCGGTCAAAAATAACGATTGTGTCGTTCAGAGAATAGCCGATAATGGTCAGTAGGGCGGCCACAATGCTCAGGTCAAATTCCTTGTTCAGCAGAGAAAAGATGCCCACCGTGATAAGCACATCGTGTATCAGGGCCAGGACCGCTCCCAGTGCAAAACTTAGACGCAGGTACCAGGTGAGCAGTACTGAGATGAGCAGGGCGGCCAGTATCAAAAATATCAGAGGCACAGCGATGAGCTTGAGCAGATAGACTCCCAGTGCCAGTCCTGCGGCCATAAATCCGGCAATGAACCATTTGTCCTCGAAACGGCCGGAAATGTATATGGAGATCAGGAGAACTGCAAAGAAAAGAGCCTGCAGGGCGTTTTCCCAGAGTTCAGCTGCCACCCTGGGACCGACCATTTCCAGGCGCTGAAATGAGAAATCGTCTTCATGGAAATGTTCAAGTAAAGCATTCTGAGTGGCCTGACGCACATCGCTGGGAGTCATGCCTTCTGCTGAAGTGCGCAGCAGATATTCATCTGCACCAAAGTTTTGTACTACCAATCCGGGCAGATCTGCAGGCTCCAGCATATTCTGCAGTTCAGCAATATCAACATCCGGTTCAAACTGCAGCTGGATGACCACGCCTCCGGCAAAATCAATCCCCAGTCTGGGTCCGCCTTTGATGAGCAGAGAAAGAAGACCCGCGAACAAAAGGACAAGAGACAGTATCAATGCCCAGCGCCGCTTGCCCATGAAGTCATAATTGGTATCCTGTCTGAATATTTGAAAACCCATTAAAGCTCCGCCTTCAGGGGTTAAACATTGAAAGCCGTCTGGGGTTTGCGTCTGGCGATCCAGAGATCGAAAAGCACCCTGGAGACAAATATGGCTGTAAACATGGAGGCCACAATGCCCAGGGACAGGGTGACTGCAAATCCCCTTACCGGACCGGTTCCGAACTGGTAAAGGATAAGGGCGGCGATAAGGGTGGTTATATTTGCGTCCAGAATGGTCAGAGTAGCCCGGTTGTAACCCTCTTCCACAGCAGCCCTGGGCGAGAGCCCCCGGCGCAGTTCCTCACGGATTCGTTCGAATATGAGCACGTTGGCGTCCACAGCTATGCCGATGGTCAGGATGATTCCGGCGATGCCGGGCAGGGTCAGCGTAGCTCCGAATGCTGCCAGACCGGCCAGGATCAGGATGATGTTCATGGCCAGCACGGTGTTGGCCACCACTCCGGCAAACCCGAAATAAAAGATCATGAAAACGACCACCAGGGCACCGCCGATCAGTGCCGAACGCACCCCACGTTCAATGGATTCCTGGCCCAGGGATGGACCCACTGTGCGCTCTTCCATTATATAGACCGGGGCAGGAAGAGCCCCCGCCCTGAGCACTACTGCCAGATCATGGGCCTCTTCCACGGTGAATCGGCCGGTAATGCTTGCCCTGCCACCGGTTATCCTCTCCTGTATAACCGGGGTGGAATAAACCTCTCCATCCAGGACAATGGCCAGCATCTTCCCGATATTTTCTCCTGTGACCCGTTCGAAAATTCTGGCCCCGCGACTGTCAAAAGTAAGAGAGACGTAAGGCCTGCGGTGCTGGTCAAATGCAGTATGGGCATTGGTAATATGTTCGCCGCTCAAAAGGGTCTCATCCCTGAGCACCACCGGCTCTCTGGTTTCAGTACGGTCAGGGTGGGTAATAACCTGATAGTATAGCCTGCTCCCGGGGGGGACAATTCCCTCCCTGGCCCGCCTGACATCAGCATCCTCGTCCACCAGCTTGAACTCCAGGTGAGCAGTCTGGCCGATTATGTCTATAGCCCTTTCAGGATCATCCATTCCAGGAAGCTGAACCTGGATGCGGTCCTCTTCCTGTTTGCGGATGTCAGGTTCAGCCAGCCCGAACTGGTCGATGCGGTTGCGGATGGTTTTCACCGCCTGATCCATGGTCATGGCCTGCATCTCTTTTTTGAGTTCCGGAACGTAATCCAGGACGAAGCGGATTCTATCATCCTCCTCGGGAATTTTGTCCACTATCTCAAGGTTGGGGAACCTGTCTGCAAGCATCCTCTCCAGGCGTTCCTGCTGTTCCTGGCGCAAAAGGACAAATTCCAGCCGGGCCTCATCAGATACCCTGGGGCGGAGCAGGTGGATCTCATTTTGTCTGGCTTCGTCCCGAATATCTAATCCCACCTGGGACATGGACCTTTCCAGGGCTTTTTCCACTTCCACTCCCAGGATAAGGTGGATGCCCCCTCTGAGATCCAGTCCCAGATTCAGTTGCCTGTCCGGCAGGTACTGACCCATCCGGGATTCCTTGATCCCGGAAAAGGAAGGCAGAAAGTATGCCATGCCGACCAGCAGCACAACCATAATAAGCGGGATTTTCCAGCGCAGATTGGCCTTCATTGATCGTTTTCTGAGCTCCATGATTGTTTCTGATTATTCTCTTTTAATGGCGTCCTGGTTGGGATCGGCCAGGCCGGCTATGTAGGCCCGATTGGCTTTTATCTTAAGGTTATCTCCGATCTCCAGGGTCAGAACGTCGTTTTGAATATCCGATATCCTGGCGTAAAGGCCGCCATTGGTCAGGATATTGTCGCCTCTTTTCAGATTGGCCAGAACATTGCGGTGTTCCTTGGCTTTTTTCTGCTGGGGCCGGATAAGCAGAAAGTAGAAAATAGCAAACATCAGTATCAAGGGAATGAATGCAGCCAGGGGATTGCCTGCGCCTCCCTCGGGGTCCGCCCCCATGGCAAAAATAAAACTCTCCAACAGCATGTTTTTCCTCCTGCAATTAAATCTGTGGTTTTGGGCCAGGGGCGAAAGCCCCCTTACAGCCATGCCTTACTGCCGTAAGCATAAAAGAAAAAAATTAACCTAAAAAAGAACAAATGTCCATAATTGTATTCCACCGAGCGCCTTAGGCAATTCAGGCTGGTGCCCTCGGATGGAGGTCCTGTTCAATAGACCTTTTCTGAAGGCCTGTTAATCACTTGATCTTTGCCTTGGGCAGGAATCAGGATTTCTTCCAGAACCGGGAATGCTCTTTGTAGGCCTCCTCCAGTTCCTGGAGAAGGTTTTTCTGATCCTGGGTCTCAGCCAGCTCCCTGGCCCGTGCACGGTGGAAGTCAGCTTTTTCCCGGGTATTGCTGTAGAGTCCTGCAAAGGCCATATGCACGTGGGCCATGAAATCATCGCCCTTGCGGCCGTAAACCCTGGCCAGGTACTCGTGCGTCCGGGACTCCCGGGGCTGGTGTTTCAGGACTCTTTGGAAATAATCTATGGCGGTTTCCACATTCCCTTTTTCAGAAAGTACTCTGGCATAAAACGTTAGGGCCACAGTGTCCCCGGGATTCAGCATGACCGCTTTTTGCAGCAGTTCACCAGCCCTGTCCAGCTGACCGAATTGAAAGTAAAACCTGCCTGCCTCGCGAAGATACAGAGGATCACGGTTGTCACAGGCAAGGAGCTTTTCAAAGTTTGCTTCTGCATCCCTTATCCTGTTCATGCGGCTGTTGGCAATGCCCTGTCCCAGCAGGGCCAGGCACCTGTCCTCCATCTGGTCCCGGAAATAATTCAGAGCCTTGGGAGGATCCTCATGTCTGGCCCGAAGAAGTGTCTGAACCCGGAAGAGCCTGGTGTTATCGTCCTTCCGTTTTAAAATTTCATCATCCAGTCTTTCTATCCTGTCTCTAAGATATTTGATTCGTTCATCCACTCCGGGATGCGTGCTCAGATAGGAAGGAATGTCGCCTCCAGTGAAGAACTGCATGCGCCTGATTTTCTGCATGGCTGTAACCATGCCTCTGGGATTATAGCCCGCCTGGATCAGATAGTTCATTCCCACCTGATCAGCTTCCCGTTCGTCTTCACGGGAATAGCTCAAAAAGGCTGACTGGGCTCCGGCCATGGAACCAACAGCCACAGCTTCTCCAGCCTCAGCCCCCACAAGAATTCCGGCCAGGATGCCCAGGAGGGAGCCCAGGCCGATCTTTTTGGAGCGCTCAATGTTCCGGGCCACATGTCTCTGAGTTATATGTGCAAATTCGTGGCTCATTATGGCTGCAAGCTCTGATTCTGTTTCCATGCTCAGAATCATGCCCGAGAAAAGCACCATATAGCCGGCTACAGTGGCAAAAGCGTTCAGGGCTCTGTGTTCTACAACGTCCACCTGCAGGGGAAAAGGCTGGGGAGGAGCGGATTTTTCCAGGCTGGAAGCGATATCCTGAATATATTTTGTAATTTCAGGATCATGAACTATCTCGTAATTGGCCCGGATGAGCTTATGCACTTCCCGGCCCAGCTCAGCTTCGTCAGAAACGGTGAATTCTCCAAAGATTGAGGCGGTGCCCCATGACGGAGGAATGACCAGGGTGATAATCAGCAGAAAGCAGATATTTATCTTGAACAGTCTTAACTTAAGCATAAAAAATGTTCCAAAGGACATAAACCGGCTGTTTCCTGATCCAGGGAAGAACAACCGGACAATAGACATTATTTGTTCATCATGTCCAAAAACTCCTTGTTGTTTTTGGTTCCTTTCATCTTATCAAGCAGAAACTCCATGCTGTCAACACTGTTCATGGGAGCCAGAACCTTCCGCAAAATCCAGACCTTATTAAGCACCTCCTCGGAAAGCAGAAGGTCTTCCTTGCGGGTTCCGGAACGATTGATGTCAATGGCCGGGAAAACCCTCTTGTCTGCCAGGTGGCGGTCAAGATAGATTTCCATGTTACCGGTGCCCTTGAACTCTTCAAAAATGACCTCATCCATTCTGGAGCCTGTGTCAATCAGGGCGGTGGCAATGATGGTCAGGCTGCCTCCTTCTTCTATGTTTCTGGCGGCACCAAAAAATCTTTTGGGTCTTTGCAGGGCGTTGGAGTCAAGTCCTCCGGAAAGCACCCGTCCCGAAGACGGGGTTATGGTATTGTAGGCCCGGCCAAGCCTGGTGATGCTGTCCAAAAGGATAACTACGTCCTTTTTTCTCTCTACCAGCCTTTTGGCCTTCTCCAGAACCATTTCCGCCACCTGGACATGCCTCTGGGGAGGCTCATCAAAGGTTGAACTGACAACTTCGGCCCGGACAGTACGTTCCATATCAGTAACTTCCTCGGGACGTTCATCGATCAACAGGACAATCATGAATACGTCGGGATGGTTGGCATTGATGGAGTTGGCAATGGACTGCAGGAGCACGGTCTTGCCGGTTCGAGGCGGGGCAACGATCAGTCCTCTCTGCCCGGTTCCAATGGGGGTCAGCAGATCCAGGATCCTGGAAGAATAATTTACAGCGCCGTTTTCCATGACAAAGCGCATGTCCGGATAAATGGGTGTCAGGTTGTCAAAGAGCACCAGGTTTTTAGATTCAGCCGGATCTCCGTAGCCCACCTGATTGACCCTGAGCAGGGCGAAATAGCGTTCGCCCTCCTTGGGCGGTCTGACCTGACCGGCCACCACGTCTCCAGTACGCAGTCCAAACTTGCGGATCTGGGAGGGTGATACATAAATGTCATCCGGCCCGGGCATATAACTGTACATGGGTGATCTCAGAAAACCGAAACCATCCGGCAGGATTTCCAGAACTCCCTCGCCGGACACGGACCCATTCTGGGATGCGCAGCTCTGCAGAATAGAGAATATGAGTTCCTGTTTGCGCATCCCGCTGGGATTTTCAATTTCATACTCCTTGGACAACTGCATCAGTTCTTTCATGGACTTGGTTTTAAGTTCGGAAAGATTCATGAACAAGGTCTCCTGCATAAAGGTGAACAGAATTTTAACATGTTTAATGGGTTGGAATACTACGATTCAAAATGGTTTCTCCAGGCATGCCTGCAGTGCATTATGATCAATGCATGGACAGACAACAAACTCAACCGAAACAACCTGGAGGAATTGATGGTCCGGTTTAAAGAGCTATGCGCGCTTTGGTCTATCTTCTTAACTGTGAGGGTGTTGAGACATCCTGGTTTGGACAGGTCAGCAGGACAGATCTTTTCTTTGTTTCTTGGCCAGCAGAACCTTCTGCCAGAGTCGGATCTTATGGAACCCGGCAGCCATTGCTCTGCAGCATGTGCAGGGTCAAGCCCGTAACGTTGAAACAGAATATATGTTTCCCTTTTTATTTTGGCAAGAGGATTATTCCTGGTTTTTTTCCTCCAGGACCTCAGGAGTCAGTATATCGGAAAAAAGACCTTCCACTTTGGACTTGGCCTGGCTCTGATCCATTTTCAAGGCATATGCCAGCTCCATTGAAACAAGGCCCATAGCCTGTTCCAGCAGCCTGCGTTCTCCAAAGGACAGCTCTTTATCCCTGCTGATGAGGAAAAGTTCTTTGAGTACGTAAGCAACGTCAATTATATCCTTGCTTTTAAGCTTTTCCGAATATTCCCGGTAGCGACGATTCCAGTTCTGTCCGGAGTAGCCGGTAAAATCTGATCGGTCGCTTAAAAAGTTCAGTATTTTCTGTCCCTGCTTTTTTCCGCTTACCGGACGAAGACCGACACTGTCGGCATTGTCCACAGGAACCATCAGTGTGACATTGTTACTCAATATACGTACGATATACAAATTGGTTTTTGCACCATTAAGGTCTTGCTCTTCAATTTTCTCAACCCTGCCCACGCCCTGGGCAGGATAAACCACCAATTCTCCGACAGAAAACACTTTAGGCCTCCAATAAATTGACCATTCACAGCCATGGCTTTACGATGAGCCGGACGCCTTCTCCGGAAAAATATTCTACCTGGAAGGGTGCTGAATCTCGGACCGATATCCGGCTTTAAATATGGTCGTGGATCTAATGGGAATAGAAAATATTCAATATAACGCGAGGCAAAATCATATACCTCTTGCAATAAACTAATTCTAACCTAAACTTTGAAAATAGTCTATGGGTAAGCGAGGCTTTTCCGAACAAGGTGATTATTTCAATTTTCAGGCAGTGTTGATTTCCCTGAAAGCCTTGTCCAGGCCTTCCCGGCAGACCAGTCGCAGGGCAAGGACAGCCCTGTCCAGGCAACTTTCCAGCTCCTGGTATTCTTCAGGGGAAAACTTCCGGAGGACGTAGGAGGACAGGGGGGTTTCATCCAGGGGGCGTCCAATGCCCATTCTCAGCCTGGCAAAATCATTCGTTCCCAGTTCTCCGGCAATGGAGCGCAGTCCGTTGTGTCCGGCCAGACCTCCCCCGAATTTGAGCTTGAGTCTGCCCAGGGGCAGATCCACCTCGTCATGGACTATGAGCAGCTGATCCGGATTCAGGCGTAAGTGGAATGATGTCCTGGCAACAGCAGGACCGCTGCGGTTCATGAAGGTCAGAGGCTTTAAAAGGTACCTTGCGGGATGATCTGCAGTGCTGGCCCACTCCCAAAGAATCAGATCCCTGGATTCGGCTTTCATGCTCAGGGAATCCTCCCGGCTGTGTTTTAGATATCCCATGAACCTGTCCAGGACCATAAAGCCCATGTTATGTCTGGTAAATGAGTATTTCTGTCCGGGATTACCAAGTCCAACAATAAGTTTAATGCTGTTCATGCTTTTTTTAGGCTTCAGGTCGGTGAACGGGAAAATAAAAGCCCCTTTCCGGGGCTTTTTTATGACAGCATAGGTTCTAAAGGATTACTGCTCTTCCTCGGATTTTTTCTGTGGAGCTTCTTCTTCGCCCGGGGCTTCCTCTTCTTCCTCGGGCAGAGCCGCTTCTTCGGGCCGCATGGGCGGTGTCAGGCCCACCACAGCGAAGTTCTCCTCATAAACAGCTTTGGCTCCGGCAGGAAGTCTGATGTCCTCCACGTTAACATTGTCTCCAATTTTCAGATGAGAAATATCGATGAGCACCTGGGAAGGAATGTTGGCCGGCAGACAGGTGAGATCAAGGTAGTTGCGGTAGATCTCCATTACTCCCCCGTCCTCTGCTCCTTTAGCAGTACCTTGAATATCCACGGGAACCGAGACAGTGACCTCCTTGGTCAGGTCAACGCCATAAAAATCAACATGCATATAAATTTTTTTGAAGGGGTGCCTGTCAACGGACCAGATGAGACAGGGCTTCTTATTAGTCTTGCCGGAGTGGAAATACTCCAGCTCAACAACACTGGTGGAACCGGCCCGGGTCCAGGCCTTATAAAAAGATCCCACTCTGATTTTTAGAGGAATGGTTTCCCCCCGGGCATCATAATAGACACCGGGAACATAATCGCTTCTTCGCAGCTTGCGTGCAGCTGACTTGCCTTTTTCTGTGCGAACTTCCACCTTAAGATTATAAACTTCGGACATTTTTACGGATCTCCTTTTTCCATGGACCGGTTGCAGGCATAATTTGCATCCGGGGGTTTCAAATTTGAATCCTTCATCCAGTAATGCTGGGCCGAGCCTGTTCCAGGAATCAGGCAGGCTCTTGTGTGCCCATTACTGAATCAAGGCAAAGCGTCACAGCTCAATGGGAAAAAAGAACACTTACAGATGATTCGGTATGGATATTATGGATGGCCTTTGCCAGCAGGCTGGCCACGGAAATGACCTTGAACTTGGAGCAGGCTCTGGCCTTTTCACTCAAAGGCAAAGTATCTGTAACCACGATTTCAGAAAAAGACGAGGTTTCCAGCCTTTCCACCGCCTGACCGGACAGAACCGGATGAGTGGCACAGGCCAGTACTCTTCTTGCTCCTTTTTCAGAGAGAACCTTGGCAGCCTCTACCATTGTTCCGCCGGTATCAATCATATCATCCAGAACTATGACAGCCTTTTTCTGCACATCGCCGATAACCCGCATTGCCTGAGCCATATTGGGAACGTCGCGTCTTTTGTCAATAATGGCCAGATCCGCTCCTATTCTCTTGGCGTAAGCTCTGGCCCGTTCAGTCCCGCCTGCATCCGGAGAGACCACCACAGCTTCGTTGCCGAACTGCTTGAGATACGTCAACAGCACCTCTGCTGCAAAAAGATTGTCCACAGGTATGTTGAAAAAGCCCTGGATCTGTCCGGCATGCAGGTCAATGGTCAAAATGCGGTTGACTCCGGAAACAGAGATAAAATCCGCCACCAGTTTGGCGCTTATGGGAACTCTGGGCACGACCTTGCGATCCTGTCGTGCATATCCGTAATAGGGAATGACCGCAGTCACCCTGCCCACACTGGCCCTTTTCAAGGCGTCCAGCATAAGGCACAGCTCCATTATATTGTGATTTACAGGGGCGCAGGTTGGCTGGACAACAAAGACATCATCCCCGCGCACATTGTCGCCGATCTCAATTCTGCTTTCACCGTCACTGAAGGTGCAGACCAGAGTTGGAGTCAAGGTCATGCCCAGATGTTCACAGATTCCTCTGGCCAGTTCAGGGTTGGCATTGCCGGTGATTATTTTCAGTTCTCCATGGCCTGGCACGGATTAATCCTTTTGGTGTGGCTGGGGCGGAAGGATTCGAACCCTCGAATGACGGGACCAAAACCCGTTGCCTTACCGCTTGGCTACGCCCCAATTATTGTATTTTTAAATAATAAAAAGATATATTTTGGCGTTCAAGTCCAAAGCAGGCCCGGCTGGCCCTGTGTTTTTCCCGGAAGAAAGCGCTCAGGCTGGATCCCGAACCGCTGAGAACACAGCCTGCAGCTCCATGTTTGAGCATATCCAGCTTGATGCGGCCAAGCTGAGGGTACCTGGAAAAAATTGGACCTTCAAAGCAGTTGCTCAAGGTCAACGGTTCAAGAGTATTTCTATTATCCTCTGTTTCTGGAGATGTCAAGAAAGGAGGGACAAGGCTTTTACTGTTTTGGCAGTAATCGTCGTAAGTCTGGTAGGCCCAGCCGGTATTAATGGAGATTCCAGGGCAGACAAGCACCAGATGCATGCCTTTAAGGTTTAGGTGCACTGGAGTAACTTCGTTGCCTATTCCTTCAACCCGGGCAGGCTGGTTGTAGATAAAAAAGGGCACGTCAGCCCCGATCCTTCCGGCCAGGGACATCAGCTCCTTGCTGTTCAGGCTTAAGCCTTTGGACCTGCTGAACATAAAAAGCAGAAGTGATGCAGCATTGGAGCTTCCCCCTCCAAGCCCTGCGCCCACAGGTATTTTTTTGTGCAGATACACCTTCAGACCTAACCTCAGGCCTGTAGCTTCGGCGAAAGCTTGGTATGTCCTGTGCAGGATATTCCCCTGGTGCTCCAGTTCTCTGGGACAACAGCGAAGGGTCAGGCCCGAACCGCTGTGCTCAACAATATCCATGTGATCCGCTGGGAAAGACAGGGGATATAACAGGGACTCGAGATAATGGAAGCCGTCCTTGCGCTTTCCCAGGATCTGCAGGAAGATGTTTATCTTGCATCCGCACAGGAGGCTGAAGTTTTTGGTCATGCCCGCATCATTAATGCGGGCGGCATGAAAACCGTCAGGGCACCATTGCCGCCCGCACTTGGTAGTTTCGGTAACAGGTTAATTCCTTAAGGGAATTGTCCGGAAGAGATTCTGGCCCTGCCTGTTGATCAGCAGCATGAGCACCTGTTTGGGCTTGGCGTCTTCCTCCAGAACACGCATGAATTCCTCAGTGCTGTCCACACTCTGGCCATTGGCCTGGAGTATGAGATCTCCAGGACGGATGTCAGCCCGGTGTGCAGCGGAACGCGACTCCACTTCAGTCACCAGAAGACCCTGAGGCTCACTCAGGCCCAGTTGTTCAGCTTCATCCTGGGAGGGGGACCTCAGGGACATGCCCAGGTCGGCCTTTACGCTTTCAGGCTCTGGATCAGGGCCTTCGGCCAGCCGCGCCACATCCCTTTCTCCCAGGGTAACAGTGGCCTCATGGGTCCGGCCGTCTCTCCAGAATCTGATCTCGGCCTTTGATCCTGGCGCCTGTCTGCCTATCTTGCGGGTCAGGTCTCCAGAATCCTGGACTTTCTGGTCATTGAAGGCAATAATTACATCTCCGGGCTCTATTCCGGCCTTCTGGGCCGGATCATCCGGGGTCACTCCCACAACCAGTGCGCCTTTGGGCTCTTCAAGTTCCAGGGCTCTGGCCATGTCCTGATCGATGTTCTGAATGGTTACTCCAAGCCAGCCGCGGCGGACCTTCTGATCCGTTTTCAGCTGTTCAATTACGTCTTCAGCCATGTTGCTGGGGATGGCGAAGCCAATGCCCTGGCCAGCAGCCACTATGGCCGTGTTGATCCCGATTACTTCACCCTGCAGATTGAGCAGGGGACCGCCGCTGTTGCCGGGGTTGATGGAGGCATCTGTCTGGATAAAGTTGTCGTACGGACCTGCTCCTATTACCCGGCCCTTGGCGCTGACAATGCCGGCGGTGACTGTGTGGTTGAGTCCAAAGGGATTGCCTATGGCCACAACCCACTGGCCCACTTTCATTTCATCAGAGTTGCCGAAGCTGAGAGTGGGGAGGTCTATATCAGCATCAATCTTCAAAAGAGCCAGGTCAGTTTCCGGATCAGTCCCTACCACCTTGGCGTCAAAAGTCCTTTCCCGGCCCTGTATTTGAAAGGTGGCCTTGATTTGCTCCGCCCCGTCAATGACGTGGTTGTTGGTAACGATATAGCCTTCTTCAGATATGATAAAGCCTGATCCCAGAGAACGCTGTTCGCGGGGCGGGCGCTCACGTTCGCCAAAGAAGCGCTCAAACTGCTCAAAGAATTCTTCAAAAGGATGTCCCCTGCCGGGGAAGTCCCGGAAAAAACGACCTATGTCCGGACTGTCCACCATTTTGACCGTGCTTATATTGACCACGGCCGGACCGGTTTCTTCAGCCAGCTTGGAAAACTCAGGCAGTTCAGCCAGAGCACTGCTCCCGCACCAGAACAACAGAAAAAATAAAAGAAGAGATGAATAAATATATTTGCGCATTTTTCCTCCGAACAAAATCAATTTGCTTTTCAACCCAGTGGGCATGTCCAGGTTATCTAATTGACAAAAAAACACTGATCAACATAAATTGCAAGATAAAACATGCTCCTGGATTGTAAAGATCCTGCTGCAAAAACTCAAAATCCAGTCAACTACCCTTGATCAAAGACACCTTAACCCCTTGTTCTTGTTAACGCCAAGTGCGTGATTTTGCCTGCCATGCGTCTTGGCGTGATAAAAAGCATGTTTCAGACTCATCCGAATCGGCTGGAGACAGCTTTTAATTCAAAAGTAAAAGTTTAAGTTGATTTAAAAAGATGATTTTTCTAAATTGTATCTCGTATTTGTTACCCCGTTCCGGCGTTGTTTGTCCAGCTTCTTTACTGGCCCCCAGTCTCCCGGGGAAAATCAAATAATATCATGTCAGCACAGGTCGGATAATGCATGAAAGAGATATCCAGAGGCCATGGCTTGCAAGTTATGATAAAGAGGTGAGCCCTAACCTGAGCTATGAGGATATTCCGGTCTACGAGTATCTGGACCGCATGGCTGCGGAGGATCCCAGACGCAAAGCCATTGTATTCAATAACTGGAAGATAAATTACAAAAAACTTAAGGCGCTGACTGAAACTGTGGCAGCCAATCTCAGGAGCTACGGTCTGAGTCCCGGAGACAGGGTGGCCATCATGCTCCCCAATCTGCCCCAGACCATTATAGCCTACTGGGGTGTCCTCAAGGCTGGAGGGGCTGTGGTCATGACCAATCCCCTGTATATGGAGAAGGAACTTCTGCACCATTTTGGAGATTCCCAGTCCAAATTTCTGATCACCCTGGATCTTGTATGGCCCAAGCTTGCTGAGCTTTTGCCCCGGCTGGGACTGGAAAGAGTCTTTGTTACCCGTATTCCAGACTGCCTTCGTTTTCCTCTCAACTGGCTTTATCAGTTAAAGATGCAACGGGACAAGAAGGTTCCGGATATCCCCTTTGATCCTGAAAGAGTGCTGCCCTGGAAAAAGCTGGTTCAAAAGGGGGAGGTTTTCATAAAATATACTCCTGACCCCAGGCAGGATCTGGCTGCATTGCAGTATACAGGAGGTACTACCGGGATTTCCAAGGGGGTAATGCTCACTCACTATAACCTTGCAGTCAATGTCCGCCAGGCCATGGCCATCCTGCACCATATAAGACACGGCAAACATTCAGTACTGGGTCTTCTGCCCTACTTTCATATCTACGGACTCACTGTCTGCGTGAATTTCGCCACGGCCATTGGGGCCACCCTTGTTCCTTATCCCAGGTTTGTGCCCAGAGACGTTTTAAAGGCCATTCATAAAGTCAAACCCACAATATTTCCCTCTGCGCCGGCTGTTTTTCAGGCCTTGCTGCAACAGAAGGACATTGACAAATATGATCTTTCCTCCATCGATTATTGCATTTCCGGGTCAGCGCCCATTCCAGTGGAGTCCATGGAACGATTCAGAAAATCTACAGGAGCGGCAATCATTGAGGGCTACGGGCTTACCGAGGCATCGCCCATAACCCACTTGAACCCTCTGCGGGGACGGCGCAAACCGGGTTCCATAGGATTGCCCTTTCCGGATACAGACGCTGCTGTGGTAGATATGGAGAAGGGAACACAGGTGTTGCCTTCGGGAGAAATCGGAGAACTGGTGGTCAAGGGCCCCCAGGTGATGAAAGGCTACTGGAACAGGGCGGATGAAACAGCCCGGACTCTTCGAGACGGCTGGCTGTATACCGGGGATGTTGCCTACATGGACGATGAGGGTTATTTTTATATAGTAGACCGTAAAAAGGATCTGATAATAACCGGGGGGCTCAATGTGTATCCCCGGGAGATTGACGAGGTGCTCTATGAGCACCCGGGGATCAAGGAAGCAGTAAGCGTGGGTATTCCCAATTCCGTCAGAGGGGAGGTAATAAAGGCTTTTATTGTGCCCAGAGATGGAGAAGAACTGAGCAGCTCCGAGATCATCTCTTTCTGCAGTCAGAAGCTGGCCAGCTTCAAGGTGCCCAGGAAGATCGAGTTTAGGGAAGAACTGCCCAAGACCATAGTGGGCAAGGTGCTTCGCCGTGTCCTGCGGGATGAGGAAATAGCCAGGCTGCAGAAGAAAAAGAGACGGAACAATATGTTCAAAAACAGTGAAAATGAGGGCTGAAAGGATGTACTGCTCAAAATGTGCATATACTTCCTTTGATCACCTTTCCAGATGTCCCAAATGCGGGTTTGACTGGGGTCAGGATCGCATAAGAATGAACCTGGACTGGCTGCAGGAGGATGGTCAGCCCTGGCTGAATCTTGAATGCGCTGAATTGGACCCTCTGCAAAGCGACTATGCAGAAAAATATGTAAAACAGGGCCCGCATGCGATGGCCGGAGGGCGGGAACAGAAATTCGAAGCACAGTTAAAGCCTGAGAGTAATTCTGCTCCTTTGAGCCTGGAACTGGATCTTGAAGATGATTCTGCTGAAGAAAAAAAGAGAACCGCCCGTTGCTCTTCCCTGGATCTGAGCAGGGAGATGGAATTTCAGGGTCAGAATCCTGATTTTTCAGGTGATACAGGTATGAGGGATAAATAAACTTCTTGACTTATTTGGAATTAACTACATATATTTACAATTTAAATACGCGCCCGTAGCTCAGCTGGATAGAGTGCCGGACTACGAATCCGTAGGCCGCAGGTTCGAATCCTGCCGGGCGCACCATGAATTTCAAGGGGTTGCAGGTGCTTTGCCTGCGGCCCCTTTTTGCACATCGACATCACTTTCTTTGATTATGGGTTCCTCCACGAAACGTATGGATTTTAATACAGTTAAAAAATACAGAGCGTTACCCAGAACGTCGTAGTAATTCCACAGCAAACGTGGACGAGCCTGATGATGAGGTAAAGGAGCCAGGCATTTTCGCAGGTGCCGAAATATCTGGACTGAAAAGCTCTGAACTGTTGAGAAAAAAACATCGGCTCTTGGACGTATGCTGTGGAATTGTTATGGCACTATATTATATCTTTCCAGCTCCAGGGTTTTGATTTTTAACTGTATATAAAATCCACACGTTGCGTCGAGGAGCCAAAACATCTAAGATGTGCCGTAAAAGGACTTTTCAGGCGCATAGGACAGAATAAAGAAGAGACAATAATAAAAAGATATGTGACATAGATTATTGCATTGAACCTGCTTTTAAACTTTTTGTAGTCAGACCATCTAATATAGGGGAACAGCATGGAACATAAAGTTTATAATGGACATTATGACATCAAGCAGGCTTCATTTATTGAAGTTCATTCTGCATTGAACAAGATATTAATAAATGGATACTGCCCAAACAATTTAAAAGACAACGGTAAGTCACAATATTCGAAAAATAAAGATATTAAGCTTATTCACTGGCAGGATTTTTACAACATACTATCATCATGGCATAAAAAAGAAGTCAATCAAAATGAGCTGAAAAATTTTTTTCGCTACTGTCAACACCTTGAAGCACATGAAAATAAAAATTTATATGTAAACCTGGCAGACAAGTATTTTTTATATCGGTATCTTCCTTTGATCAGCATAAACAATATGATTAAAAGATTCAATGAATTTAGGAACAGAACAAATACATTTTGTAGTGATTACATCAACAAGAAAAGCTATTATAAAACTAAAGATTTTTTAAGAAATATTCAATACCATGTTTGCAAATATAAAGACTTTTTAAGAAACATTAAATATCGTGTCTGGCAATCTACATTAAAAAAATTTTAATTGTCTTCTATCTCTATTTGGGTTCCTCGACGCTAAGTATGGATATTACATCCACTAACAAAATGATTTTTATCTAGAATGTCGAAGTAATTCCACAGCAAACCTCTGAGAGTTCTCGAGGTGATTCTGCCTGAAAGTTGGAGTATTGATTTTTACCCAGTTAAATGCTGCTTTGCAGTCCTCTTTACGGATTTAACCGGGCAGGGCGT
>SL_5KL_010_SEDDRAFT_10000008_pt1 | contig 89593 bp, 77 predicted proteins | sample SodLakKL_010_SED_FD_9118 | JGI IMG/M metagenome (IMG submission 9118)
CCCGGCAATCAAATAAATGTATTTCTGGCATAATCGCCCAAGCTCACCGACGACTACGGAGCGCAGCGCAGCTTTTTGGCGTCCGAGTTTATGGCCTTTTTTAGCCCTTTCATTGCTTTGAAAAGTCCGACAGACAGCACTTCCCTGATGGATTCCTGGTTTCGCAAGCACATTGCCTCTGTCTTGTTTCTTCGATTACAAACTGGCGAGCAAGGGTGCTGATTTTTGCTTGGGCCTTAGTTATCCCANAGCAATAGCAGACAAGCGCATTTTCTGACTGTTCCTTCACTCCTANCTCGGTACGAACCGATTCCTTTTCGATTACTGAATCATCCTGACCGAAGTAGACCACTGAGCAATCAGGATCAGAGCAAAAGTAATATCCTTGATGTTTTACTTTCCACAACCAGGGTTCTTTGATGTGGTGCTTTATAGTTTTTGGAGAAACTGCCCCATATTCCTTTCCATTAACAGGGCATTTACGTTTCCTTGGAAAGGACTCCGTTCTGCAATGTGTTGAACAACAGTCTGACATGGCCTGTCCCTACATGCGCTAACCAGTTAGTATATAGTTTTCAGATAATTACCAAGAAATTTTAAGCTTGACAAGTCTAAATCAATCAAGCAGAAGGACGATCCCAGGGAGGCCATACCCAGGGCATCTCTACTCACTGCTTTTCTTTGTGGCTTCCCTTATTCACTTCCCTACACCCTTGGAAATGATGAGTCTAATGCAGACATCAAGGCACAAAAAGTAAACAACGTAGGCAACGTCAGCTGGTCAGACATTGAGCCGTTAAAGTCAGGTCTCTATCTGCCCGGCCAGGTAAGCCTGCAGCATCTGGCAAGTCCGGATAGACACAGGGCCGGAGCCAGCTTTCTGCTGCAATTGCGCTGTCAGAATTGCCATACCTTGGATGATATTCACGGAGCAGCCAACAAGTCCAGGCAATATTATATACATCCTTGATGTATGTTGAAACCACGTTCAATATTCGACAACTAAGCCTGATCGATATTCAATATCTTCACGGCAGGGCGGTATCAAATCTCCCTGCCGTGTTTTTTTGTGCGTTGAGGCCTAGAATATCATCAACAGGGTTGAGGCCGGGATATCCCTGTATATTTTCAAAAAGCTGTGAATAATCTACGCCTTGCAAACCAGGATTGGAATTATTCAGGATCAATTAAAACACAGCAGCTGTTGACAGTTACTCAGGGATTGACTAGTGAATTCAGCTTTAGAAGTTCTTAATTTCAAGGCGTTANAGGATACATGTGCATGGTTGCATGGAACTTTAAGCTTCGTGTGCATCCAGAGCAGAGCGGATATTTGTCCTAATTTGACGGCTNGACAGTGACGCCAGGCGAAGGAGTTCGCCTTTGACCGCTTCGAGCATTGAAGCTGATAACTCCTGTCTTTGAGTATGAGGGCAGGAGTTTTTTATTTAATGAGGCGCTTTAATGCATGAAGTATGGGGACAGGCGGCTCTCTGGGTGGGGCTGGCCCTGATCGCTTCGCTCATTGCCGTGAGGCTGCGTGTGGCTACGGCCCTGTCTGAAATGATGGTCGGGATGGCCGCTCAGTTGATCATCGGGGCGGCCTTGGGCACATCTTTGGGAGCGGACGCACCATGGATAGTTTTCCTGGCCGGGGCCGGGGCAATTCTTTTGACCTTTCTGGCCGGAGCAGAGCTCGATCCGGTGGTTTTGCGGGCCCGGTGGAAGGAAGCGCTGGCCATCGGCTTCATTTCCTTTCTTTTGCCTTTTCTTGGNTGCGCCGCCATTGCTTACTGGCTGCTCCACTGGACAGTGCAGGCAAGCTGGCTGGCCGGAGTGGCCATGTCCACCACCTCGGTGGCTGTGGTCTATGCGGTCATGCTGGAGCTGGGCCTGAACCGGACCGATTTCGGCAAGGCAGTTCTTGCTGCCTGTTTTATTACCGACTTGGGGACGGTTTTGGCCCTGGGCCTTATCTTTGCCCCGTTTACCATAAAAACATTGATCTTTTCAGGCACCGCCCTGACTGTTTTTTTTATCCTTCCCACCGCAACCCGGGCTTTTTTCAGGAGTTACGGCGGCCGGGCATCGGAGATGGAAACCAAGTATCTCCTCCTGGTTCTTTTCGGCCTCGGTTCTCTGGCTGTCTGGGCCGGGAGCGAAGCGGTTCTGCCGGCCTACGTGGCAGGCATGGTTCTGGCCGGAACAGTGGGCAGGGACCATGCACTTATCCGGAGATTGCGCACTGTTACCTTCGGTCTGCTGACTCCCTTTTATTTCATCCGGGCAGGGTCATTCGTGTCCATTCCTGCTCTGCTGGCATCACCTTTTCCTTTGCTCATGCTGTTTTTGGGCAAAATGTTCACCAAGATCATCGGGGTATATCCTACAACCAAGGCCTTCAGATACAGGCAGACCGAAGGCATTTACACCACCCTGCTCATGTCCACAGGGCTTACTTTCGGCTCCATCGCAGCTCTGTTCGGTCTCACGCAGGACATCATCGACCAGAGTCAGTATTCCATTCTCATCACCGTAGTTATAGCCAGCGCCATTGTGCCGACCATTATAGCCAACGCCTTTTTCATCCCCAGGTACCTGCTGCCTAAACGTACATCCGGTGATGAGAAGCAGGGATGAGTTGTCCTGCAAGGAGGAAATATGTCCAGATTTGGAAAGTTGCTTGTCGCCTTTGACGGTTCTCCTGATTCGCACAAAGCCGTAAATTTTGCCCTGGAGATGGCCCGCCAGTGCAAGGCCGAATCCAGGGAACTTCACTTTCTGTCCGTGGTCCATCCGCCGGAACAGGCCGAACTGGTTGAGGTGGAAGCGGTCATTGATACAGCCAGAGCCAACTATCAGGAATTGTTCAATGAACTTCGTCACAAGACCCGAGACCTGGAGGCTATGGTGTTCACGGAAGTCGCCGTGGGTCATCCTGCTTTTCAGATCGCCCGCTATGCAGAAGAACGCGGCTGTGACCTGGTGGTGGTGGGACGGCGGGGCAGGTCCAAAATCGAGGAGTGGTTTTTAGGTTCAGTCTCTAAGAGGGTGGCTGCCTATGCTCCCTGTACAGTGGTCATCGCCAAATGAATGGTGACCGCACCATGGGCGTCCATGGCCAGAGCCCTGGGAAACCTCTCTGGATCCGGCCCTGCACAGGCAGGCTGTAACCATTCAGGGGATTGATGTGAGTTTCCATGATGTCTATCTTGAACTTGTGGTTCCTTTGACCAAAGACAAGAAAAAAGCCTCTTCCATTCTGTCCCTGGCCGGAATTATCCCGGGCTTTGATAAATCCGGTGATGAAAAATTGTGCAGGGTTCGTCTACCCCTTGCTGAAACTGCTGAATTCAGAGACATCATTATTGAACTGTGGAGCATTGCCCGGCCCATGCCCGGAGCAAAGCTGAGCCTGGGAGGTAAAGAGATTGACTTAAGTGATCTCAAGGATCTCTGGAGGGTTATGGATTGTTTTCTTTCCAGCTCTCTTGGCCGCTACGGTGCTGATCACTGCAGATCAAAATCCAGCGGGGGGGACTGGGGCTGTCTTTTTCTGACCGGCGATTCCTTATTGTCCGGTATTGATGATAAAACCGACAGAGAAAAGCTTAAAAACAGTATCCGGCGGGAGGCCGAAAGACTCAGGCTTCACCTCTGTCCACGTTTCGACCTGAACAAGGCTCTGGCAGGGGCGGAATCAATTACTGATCAGACTCTGGCTTTAATGAAGCAGGAATCAACGCCGTTAAAAACTCTGAAGCTTATGGAAGGTCATCAGGATAAGTCTGAACAATCCAGGGAAGCGATTCCCCGGGTTTCCTACGCTGATATCGGCGGACTGGACCAGGTTGTAAGTACTCTGAGGGAGATTATTGAACTGCCCTTCAGACATCCTGAAATTCTTGAAAGAATGGGTATCATTCCACATAAGGGAATCCTGCTGCACGGTCCTCCTGGATGCGGAAAAACTCTTCTTGCCAGAGCGGTTGCCTGTGAAAGCGGCGCAACCTTCATACCCATCAGCGGTCCTGAATTAATTACCAAATGGCACGGTGAATCAGAAGAAAAGCTTCGCCAGATATTCGCCCGGGCTCAGGACTCTCAGCCGGCCATCATTTTCTTCGATGAGATTGACGCCATAGCCCAGCCCCGTTCAATGGATGAAAGCCTGCGTATCGATTCCAGGTTTACTGCACAGCTTCTGACTCTGATGGACGGTATTCATGATCCGGGTCAGGTTGTAGTTCTGGGCGCAACCAACCGCCCGGATCTGCTGGACGAGGCCTTGCTGCGGCCCGGCCGTTTCGACGCGGTCATTGAAATTCCACGGCCCGACTTGGCAGGCTGCCTTAAGATCCTGGGCATACACGCCAGCAAGCTGCCCCTGGCCGGGGACGTGAACCTGAAGTCGTTCGCCCGGAAGTTGCAAGGCCTGACCGGAGCGGACATCGCCTATGTGGTCAGGGAGGCGGCCTACACGGCCCTGCGGCGATCGTTCTCCCTGGAGGAGGTTCTGAGTGAAGGAAAGGAACTGTCCGAGCAGGAGCTTACGGCCCTGACCGTGACCACGGAAGACTTCCATACATCCCTGGATAAACTGCTAGCCCGCAACTTCTCCACTCGCCCCGGGAAAAAGAGCCGGAAACAGAAATCAATCTAGCGCAAGTGCTAGAGGCTCAATGCAGCAAAAGGCATGATCTTATTCCTGCTGGCGGTTTTCATCCTGGGCATCGAACACTTGCTGAGCATATTGATCCAGGAGTTCCTCGCAGCCCTTCAGACGCATCCGGGCTTCTTGAGCCAGGGTCCCTTGATAAAAGTCCAGCTTGCGGATTTTTTCAAGCCATGACTGGAGCTTTCTTAAATCCACATCATTTTCTTCCAGTTCAGCGTAGGTGAAGTGGGCCGCCGCTGTCTCCTTGGCGATTTCTTGCTCAAAATCCGCGCATTTATTTAAAAATTCGCGGTACTCCTCGTCACGATCCGCCTTGAACCGAGCGATCACTTTTTCCTCCTGAATCCTGTCCAGGGGGACCGCGTCCAAGATTACGGCCTCACCGCCGCTCTCCATCAAATCATTTTCCAACATTTTCAATCGGCGGACATGCTCATCCGTTTTAGGCAGCAGGCAGACGCCGTTTTGCAGGTAGACAGCACCCCAGGCCTTGAGTCGGCGCCAAATGGCGACCCGCTTGCGGGACGGTTCCGGAGGGATCTTATACGTGAGGAGAAGCCAGCTCTTGATGGACATGAGAGACATTTAAGGTGATAGCCGTTACATGTCAATTGTTCAAGACAACAAGATGTTTTGTACTTTGTAGTAGGCTGGAACAGGCGCTTCCAATATCGACAATGATGAACTGGCCGAGGTTAAGCCTAAAGCGATTCTTCTTTACAAGTGATTACTTGACAGGCATGAGCGCAAGCGGTACGCGAAGGCCAGTAGCCTGATGCAGATCAAGACCCCGGCCCTTTGCGCCGGGGCTTTTTCACAGGCCGATGATCATGAGCAGCCCCGCGATGAGCAGAAACACCTCGACTACGCCGACGAACTGTTTCGCATCCAGACCGGCGATCAGCCGCTTGCCCGCCCATGACCCGAAGATGAGTGTCGCGCCGATAACCAGTCCGTGCGTCAGCACGGACAAATCAATTGCGGCAAAGCTCCCGTAGACTCCTGATTTGGTAAGGTGGACCGCTGCGGCTCCCAGGGCCTCGGTGGCCAGATACGCGCCTTTCACCAGACCATAAGCCAGGAAAAAGGGTGCGTTGATGGGTCCCACAGTCCCCACCACGCCCGACAGAAAGCCCATGCCGGCGCCCAGGGGCAGGAAGTGCCGGCGCTTTGGTTTGATCCCATGGCGAGCAGACCAGCGCCGTAAGGGCAGCATGGCCAGAATGAACAGGCCCAGGATCCGCTGCACCATCTCCGGGTCAAGGGACACAAACACCATCGCCCCCAGAGCCGCCATGGGCACAGCGCCCAGGCAATAGAGACCCACAATGGGCCAGTTGATCTCGGACCAGGAAAAATAGGCACGGGACAGGTTGCCTATCAGTGCGGCCAGGGTCAAAATCGGCACCGTGGCTACAGGGCCGAAGGCAAAGGTGCAGACCGGCAGCAGGATCACTGCCGAGCCGAACCCCACCGCCCCGCCAATGGTTCCGGCGACCATGGTCAGAAACAGGATGACTGGCCAGAAAAGAAGGTCGATCATTGCGAAGTCCTGATTTCAGTAGTGTCTGGTGTGAAATTTAAGTGACTATGACTCGAAAAATGAATTTTTTGGTTCTTCAGCAAAATTTGTGGGTACCTGAAGTTTGACGGACATTGTCTTTTGTTCAGGTGATGGGTTTACAACAACCTCCTCGGATAACTGCTTGTTAACAAACAGGTATAACCAGTTCTCCCCGTGGTGATCAGCCCAACTCATAAGGTTTTCAGAAGCACATGGCTTCTGGCCGGGTATGCGCCTTGCCAGCTGCTTTAAAGTAACTGTTACATCATAATTTAACTATTGTCAAGTTTATTTGTGATAATCGTTACATTTTTTTCAAAATATATTTTAATTTCCTGATCTCTTCTCGGAGGGAGGATGAATCGGGGAAGAATAACGTGAATGATCAACGGGCTGACTGAGGGAGGGAGGGTTATGACGAATACAGAGGCAAAAAAGCCTGGCTCTTTATATACTTATGACCGGGAACACGATGTTCACAAAAGTCCAGCCATTCGAATAATTCAAGACAAACGCAGGCCGCCAGGAGAAAATCCGCTTAAAATGGCTGCTTAACTATTTAATCCATCTTTTTAACTCTTTGATTTTTCTGTACTCTGTCTTCTGGCATTGTCCTCTGCACCTGCAAAACTGACTGACTTTTTGCAGGTGCGTCCTATAGAACCTTACGTTCAAGGTTCAGGGCGGACTCCTCTTCAAAGATCCCCATGCTGTATACCCTGATCTTGGTGCTGCGGGGAAACTCTCTCTTCAGCAGTGTCTTGAGCAGCTTCCTGAGCTTTTTTGCCGGAACATTTTTAAAGCGTTCCCTGAAGAAGCCGTTTTCAATAACCAGAAATACTTCTTCGTCTGTCTTGACCAGAAGCAGGCAGCGGTTGCGCTTGTAGGTGCGCATGTCCAGGTAGTGGCCCACTGGCAGATTTTCCAGACGCTCCAGAATGGCCGGTATTATATTGCTTTTATCAATCATGATCCAGGCTGCAGGGATAAACAGAAATTCTATCCGGCAGGAAGAGGCAAGCAGGAAAGGGCAGGTTTTGGCCCCGGCAGCAGGTGCCGTTTTTAAACGGCACCTGCGTCGGGACCGGGAGCCGGCAGTGACTGTCGACCCCGCGGTATTTCAGAAGTTAAGCCAGGGGTCTTCTGGTCTTGAACAGCTTGGCAAAGGCCTCCTTGCGGGTGAAGCGCTTAGGCCCGTGCAGGCTGGCTACTGCAGCACCATGATACCTGTGGGGGCTGGTCTGGAAGAGATAGATGACCCGCACTGCCCGGGGATCGCCCAGCACAGCATTGGGATAGATCTTCTTAACTTCAGCCAGCCTTTCTTCAGCCATGGCCTTCATGTCTCCGAGATCGCCAAAGTGCATGGCTCCGGTGGGACAGGAGAGGACGCAGGCCGGGAGCATGCCGTTTATGACCCGGTCAAAGCACATGTCGCACTTGGAGATGACTCCTGTATCTTCACAAGCCCTGGGGATGTCATAAGGGCATGAGCCCTTGATCTCATCCGGGAACAGGTTCCTGGTCCTGCCGGTGAACATGACCGTGCCGGTGTCAAAATCCTGCAGAATGGCCTGTTCATCGTCCATGTCCCCGACCATCTTGCACGGGGGTTCGATGCAGTGGCGGCACTGATCCGGAAAGAAAAGCCAGTCCGTGACCTTGCCGTTTTCCACGTACTCTTCCATGCGAACCAGTTTATAGGTTATAAAAGAAAGGTCCGCGGGGTTCTGGTATGATCCCCAGTTGTATGTGTCCTCGGCAGGCAGCTTGTGCCACTGCTTGCAGGCCACCTGGCATCCCCGGCAGGCCGTACATTTGGTCAAATCTATAAAAAATCCCTTACCCATAAATCAGACCTCCTTATATTTTGCGGATGTTGACCATAAAGGTCTTGGTCTCCGGGATAAAGACGTTGGGATCACCCACGGACGGGGTCAGCAGGTTGGCTGAGTCGCCGCCGTCTTTGGGATGCACCCAGCCGTAATGCCAGGTGGTGCCCACCTGATGCAGAGTCTGGCCCATGATTTTCAGGGGCTGCAGACGCGGTGTGACAATGGCTACGCACTCGATCTGGCCACGCATGTTTTCCACGATGACCCTGTCACCGCTCTTGATCTCCCTGAGCTTGGCCAGTTCCGGATCGATCTCGGCGAAGTTCTGGGGCATGGTTTCCAGCAGCCACGGCAGCCAGCGGGTCATGATCCCGGTCTGCCAGTGCTCACAAACCCTGTAGCTGGTACCTACGAAGGGATAGCGGGGATCGCACACAGCATGCTTTTCCAGCTCATCCGCGAAGTACAGGGCGGTGGGACTGTGCAGCTGAGAGGAGAAGGGGTGCTCTTCAAAGGGGCATTCCTTGGCCTCGTAGTGTTCCGGGAATGGTCCGTCGGCCAGTCCGGGTCCAAAGAACTGTCCGTAGCCTTCCGGACGCATGATGAACGGATGCCTTTCACTGGGCGGCCAGCCTCCGTCGGGCACATCACCGACCCATTTGCCGTCTTCCCACTTGATGACCGCTTTTTGCGGGGCATAGGGTTTACCGTTCTGGTCCACGGAAGCACGGTTGTAAACAATCCTGCGGTTCAAGGGCCATGCCCATGACCACTTAGGATACAGACCGATATTGGCCTGCATTTCAGTCTGGTCCTTGTCTCTCCGGGCCATCATATTGCCGTCTTCAGTCCAGGCTCCGCTGTACAGCCAGTTGCCGCAGGCGGTGGACCCATCGTCCTTGAGCTGGGTAAAGTTGGCAACCTGCTTCCCGGTGTTGACATCGTAGCCGCTCATGAGCCTGGCCACCTTCTGGGAGTCGAACCTCTCGGGAAACTGCTTGCCTTGTTTGGCGATGTCCTTCTGATTCAGGTTCAGGATAGGATCGGGAAATACACCGCCGTCTTTTTCATACAGGGCGCGTACCCTGGAGAAGATCTCCAGCATGATGTCCCCGTCCCGGGCGCACTGTCCCGGAGGCTTGGGACCCTGGTAGCGCCACTGGACCCATCGGCCGGAGTTGGATACCGAGCCCTCTTTTTCACAGAACACAGCCGGAGGCAAAACAAAAACCTCGGTCTTGACCTTGCCGGGGTCCATGCCCGGTCCTTTCCAGAAGGAAGCGGTCTCATTATCAAACACATTGACCGACACCATCCAGTCCAGCGTGGTGAGGGCCTCCCTGGTCTTGTTGGCGTTGGCTCCGCTGGAAGCAGGATTCATGCCCCAGACAAAAAAACCCTTGAACTTGCCCTGGTGCATGTGGTCGAAAAGCACCAGCCATGAGGCGTTCTGGCCTACATCCAGCTTGGGCATCCAGTTGTAGCTGTCCTTGGGGTCGGCGTCAGGATACATGGCCTTTAATAGGCTGGCCATGTACTTGGGCCGGTTCTGCCACCAGTTGGCGCTCTTGGGGTCATTGGTCGTCGGGGTGGTGGCATTGTAATCGTCCAGTGTGGCCAGGTTGGCCCTGGGAGTGGGCATGTACCCCGGGATAATGTGAAACAGTTGTGCCTGGTCCGTGGATCCCTGCACGTTGGATGTACCGCGCAGGGCTTGCACCCCGCCGCCGGAATTACCCACGTTGCCCAGCAGGAGCTGAATCATGGCCATGGTCCTGATGAGCTGTGAGCCCGTCGAGTGCTGGGTCCAGCCCATGGCGTACATGATGGTCCCGGACTTGTCCGGAGCGCCTGTAGCTGCGTACATCTTGTAGAATTCTTCCAGCTTGTCCTTGGGTGATCCTGCTGTCTCGGAGGCCCGGTCCAGGGTGTAGCGCTCAAAGTGCTTCTTCATGAGCTGAAACACGCAGTTGGGGTCCTGCAGGGTGGGATCCTTCTTGGGGATGCCGTCAGCGTCCATCTGGAAGGTCCAGGTGGCTTTGTCATAGGCCTGCTTGTCCGCGTCCCATCCTGTGAACAGTCCGTCATCGAACCCAAAGTCCGGATTCACCAGGAAGCTGGCATTGGTGTAGTTGACCACGTACTCCTCAAAGTACAGGTTGTTGTCCAGGATGTATTTGAGCATGCCGCCAAGGATGGCGATGTCCGTGCCCGAGCGCATGGGTACAAACAGGTCGGCCTTGGAAGAACTCCTGGTGTAGCGGGGGTCCACACTGAGAATCTTGCCGCCCTTTTCCTTGGCCTTCATGACCCACTTGAAGGAAATGGGATGGTTTTCAGCAGGGTTGGCCCCCATCATGAGAATGCAATCACTGTTCATCAGATCGATATAGTGATTGGTCATAACACCGCGTCCGTACGACTCTGCCAGAGCCGCAACAGTGGCGCTGTGTCAGATCCGCGCCTGGTGCTCGATGTACACCAGGCCCATGGAGCGCTGCATCGCCTGCAGGAACCAGTTATCTTCGTTCTCGATCTCGGCGGAGCCGACGTGGGCTATGCCGTCGGTGCGGTTGACAACCTGGCCCTGGTCGTTTTTTTCAACGAATGTAGCATCCCGGGCTTCCTTGACCTTTTTGGCGATCTGGCTCAGGGCCCAGCTCCAGGGGGCCTCCACCCACTTGTCAGTGTAGGGGGCGCGATACATGACCTTGGTGAGGCGGTTTTCGTTTTCCACCACCTGGTACAGGGCAGCTCCCTTGGCGCAAAGGGAACCTTCGTTGATGGGATGGTCCGGGTCACCTTCAATGTTGATGCAGCGGCCGGTTCCGGACTCGTCGGTGTGCACCAGCACGCCGCAGCCCACAGAGCAATAGCAGCAGATGCTGGTGGTCTCCTTGGCCCAGTGAATCTTGAGCAACTGGGCCTTGACCGTGGACGGCTGCAGATTGATGCCGAGACCGGTAAACGCGGTCACGGCGGTCGCAGTCGCCGAAAGTTTAATGAATTCTCTTCGACCTAGTTTCATAATCCCTCCTGCTTTTTGGTTGACATTAACTGCCTCCAGTCTCCCGGTTCAGAAAAATGAGAAGCTCAATACCTGACGGGAGAACATAACGGGGGTTAAAAATTGGGGCCTCAAAGACTTGCAGCCTGGAAAAACGCAGAGTGCGGCCCCTGAACAGGGCCCGGCTCAATTGAAATCCCAGGCCGAAAAAAGGTAGAGTGCTGCAATGCATGGGCGTTGTCCAGATTAAAGGTTATGCTTGGATCTTTCCGAACAACCGACGCCTGTCTTGTGGTTTTACACTGATACTGGTAGTGTACTTGTTAAAGCGTGTCAACAATATAAATTTTGTTTAGCAGGAATATTTTTTTCTTGCAAGTTTCTTTTTGAGGTCATGGGGCTTGAAAGTCTGAGCTGGACAGAATCAGTCCTTCAGGTGCTGATCTTTTCAAAAGAATAGGTGCCGGATCCGGGGATCTTGATTCTGATGCCCTGGTCAGTAAACTCCCCGGTTATTGTTGTTCCGTTTTCCATGTCAAGCCTTAGAATTTGTCCTTCAACTCTCCAGTAAAAATGAATGCGATCCAGCTCTGTCTCCCAGGTGCCCTGATAATCATCTCTGAGTTGGAGCACCGAGGAGTTCCCAGGAACCGAATCAGATACATTCTGATATGTCCCTGTTCTGTCGGGATTCTCAGAACAGGCCGCTAACAGGAGCAGACAGAACAGAACTGGGATCAGGCCGCTTTTGAAAGCTCTGTACATAACACCAAACAGGGTTTCTGATGTATAATCAGGTTCATGATCAGGTCAACAGATAATAAACAGAACCCACCAGTATCAGGCTGCCTACGCGCAGGCTCTGGTTGTAGAATATAAGCCTTGCTGCCAGACCGGGACTGAAGATGCCCGCATAGTAGGGCATCTGATGCCGCACCGCCCGCATGGGCGAGGACAGGACATTGCCGGTTAAAAGGGCCAGAACCACTTCACGCACACCTAAAGCCCCGCTGTCCAGCATGGCCCCGGCCGCGGCCAGTCCGGCAGAGAGCTCGGCTGCCAGCTGCAGGGCCACGATGCTCAATGCCTGGGGAGACAGCCAGGCCAGAAAATGGACATGCTCGGCCATGGACTTTTCCACCCAATCAAAAAAACCGGCCTGTTGCAAGATAAAAAACAGGGTATAAATGGGCACGGTAAAGATGATGATCATTTTGAACCTGCTTTTGAAGCGCTGCCAGACCTTATCCATGACCTGCCTCCAGTTCAGTTCTGCATCGCCGGGCAATTGACACTGGACGCATTGTTCCGGCTTGGGTTCCAGGATCAACCGGCCCAGAACCACCACGGCCAGAGTGCGCAGAAGGGCGGCAGTAATGGTCAGCAGGATATAGGGCAGGGCTGCCGCCTTGATAAGGGGGACCATGATGAAGAAGGTGGTGGGCAGATGCAGAAAATAGGTGGGCAGGGAGTTGAACAGGTTGGACAAAACCAGTTCCCGGTAGGTAAGCCTGTTCTGTGAGTAGGCCTCGGCCAGCATGGTGTTGGCGGTGATTCCGGAGAAGAAGGCCATGGAGAAGCTGGCCCCGGAGATATCCCTGAGCCTGCCCAGTCTGGTCAGGGGAGCAGCCAGCCTGGCCATGAACCTGGTCCAGTTCATGGACTCGATAAGATTGCCCACAAACACGCCCAGGGCGATGAACAGGCAGATCTTGAGCAGGGGAAATCCCAGCCCGGACCAGAGTTCATACATGGTAAACATGGTTGAGGCAGAAACTAACTGGACCTGGATTCGGACCACATCCCCTGCGGGTTTAAAACAAGCAGGCCTTCCTTCCGGTCAACCACCCTGTGCATGACCAGTTCTTCCACAGCCTGATCCAGAGCTTCTGGAGGTGCGTTCCAGCGCGGCTCTATGCTTTTTCTTTCCAGAGGGATTTTGGAGAAGTCCAGGTCATAAAGGATCAGGTACAGGGAAACCGCCTCCACTGAAAGCCCCAGCTCAAAAATCCTGTTGTCCATGAAGTAACCTCGTGCATGTCTGGTTTGTGGTTGGACCCCGGGCATCTGAACCGTCTGTTCCTGGTACATGGTCCTGAGCTGCACTGATCATGCCTGAGCAATCACCCCGGCGATCATTTCCTGGTCCCCGGACCGGAGATAGGGGTGCATGGGCAGGCTGAAAATCCTTGCAGCCGCGTCTTCGCTGGCTGGAAAATCTCCGGATCTGTAGGCCAGATAGGTAAATGCAGTCTGCAGATGCAGGGGCTGCGGGTAGTAAACAGCCCAGGGAATGTGTTTTTCCTTAAGGCGGTCCAGAATTTTCTGCCGGTGCGGTCCGCTTTCGGCCAGGAGGCTGAACTGGGCCCAGGCGCTCTGCCTGTCCTGGAAAAAAGCAGGTACAGTGATGCCCGGGATGGAACCCAGCAGCCGGTTGTACTCAAGGGCCGCTTTCCGGCGCAGGTCCAGCTCTTCCGGAAAAATGGTCATCTTGGCCAGAAGCACTGCCGCCTGCAGAGTGTCCATGCGGGCATTAAGTCCCAGGCGGACATTTTCATACCTGTCCCGTCCCTGGCCGTGCATTCTCAGGGAGCGTAAAATCCCGGCCAGATCCGGGTCCCGGGTAAAGCACATACCGCCGTCTCCGTAACCTCCCAGGGGCTTGGCCGGGAAGAAAGAGGTGCAGGCCGCATCCCCCAGGGCACAGGTGGATTCTCCATTTATCAGGGCTCCGAAGGACTGGGCAGCGTCAACGATGAGCCACAGCCCATGCTTTCGGGCCAGCTGTGTCAAAGATGGATAATCGCAGGGCAGACCGAAAAGATCCACGCTGATGATCCCCTTGGGCTGAAGAGTTCCCCTGAAGCCGCTTCGAGGCAGGGCATGAATGCCCGGGTCATTGTGGTTCAGTGCTGCCAGGGCCTTTTCTGCCTGCTCTGGATCCAGATTGAAGGTCCCGGCATCAATATCCACGAACACCGGGGTGGCTCCGAGCAGGGCGATGGTTTCGGCTGTAGCGCAGAAGGTAAAGGGGGTGGTCAGGACCGCATCCCCTGGACCTACCTTCTGGGCCATGAGGGACAGAAGCAGGGCATCAGTTCCAGAGGAGCAGGCCACTGCATGGCCGGCTCCGCAGAATTCTGCCAGCTGGTTTTCCAGCCTCTCAATTTCCGGGCCCATGACATATGCGCCGTGGTCCAGTACCCGGTCCAGGTTTTCCCTGATCAGGGGTTTTAAACGCTTGTACTGGGTTTTGAGGTCAATGAAGGAGATGGTCAATTCTGTCTCCGGATGTATGTTGATTCATCAGGGCCTGTCGATCTGTTCCAGGATGAGCATGGCTGTTTCCAGGGCCATGAGTCCCTGCTCTCCTGTAACCTCGGGCTCAAGATCCAGAATTACTGCCCGGGCGAATTCCTCCAGCTCCATTTGCAGGGAGTTGACCTCGGGAGCGGCAGGCTTTTCATAAATGACATCCCTGGTGCCTGCTCCGGTCCCGATCCGGCTGATCACCATGGAAGAATCTCTCAAAGGCAGATCCTGATCCGGGTTTTTGAGCTTGAAGATATCCGCCTTTTTTTCCAGGAAGTCCAGAGCTATGTACTGGTTTTTCTGGAAAAGGCGCATCCGGCGCATGGGGTTCAGAGATATCCTGCTGCTGGTGAGATTGGCCACACAACCGCTGGCAAACTTGAGGCGGACATTGGCAATGTCTTCACTCTCGGAAACCACTGCCACCCCGCAGGCGTCCACGTATGATACCGGGCTTTTGACCATGTACAGAATCAGGTCCAGGTCATGAATCATAAGGTCCAGGATCACGCTGACGTCACAGCCCCTGGGATTGAATCTGCTCAGGCGGTGGGCTTCGATGAACATGGGATTCAGGTTCTGATCCCTGATGGCCAGCATGGCCGGATTAAAACGCTCGATATGCCCCACCTGGATCTTTTTGCCCATATGCCTGGCCTTGTGCACTATGCTCCTGGCCTGCTCCACGCTGGAAGCCATGGGTTTTTCCAGAAAGAGGTGGCAGCCGGACTCCAGGGCCTGCATGGCCACGCTGAAGTGGTCGCTGGTGGGAACCACCACGCATACGGCCCTGGACTGTTCAAGCAGGTCCTGCATGTCCTGGAAGGTTGCGCACCCGCATTCAGCAGCAACTTTCGCAGATCTGTCCCTGTCCAGGTCAAAAACGCCCGTCAGGTTGATCAGTTCCGACTGTGCAGCCAGCCCGGCATGAATGCTGCCCAGGTGGCCCACGCCGATGATTCCCAGATTAAGCCTGTTCATATTTAATTTGTCATTAATATTCTGCTGAAGTTATTTTTTATCTTTTTTCTTCCAGTAAAGCACAGAAAGCCAGGCCGGGGATCCTGAGTCCTACAGACTGTCGAGCACCATGCGGGCGCAGGTCCGGGTGGCCTTCTGCTTTCCCAGGAGGCCCCTGATTTTGTGCAGTTCTTTCCGAACTATCTGTTTTTCTGCCGGGTTGGCCAGCCAAAGGTTTGCTGCCCGGAGCAGGTTGTGCACAGTGGCCCTGTTCTGGATGAGCTCCGGATAGACAGCCCTGTCAAGGATCAGATTGGGCATACTGATGTAAGGAACATTGATGAGCAGCCTGCCTGCCAGGTAGCTTGCCCAGGAAAGTCTATAGGCTACAACGGCCGGAACATCAAGGACGGCACATTCCAGGGTGATGGTGCCGGAGGCGGCCAGGGCCATGGAGCTCTGCCTGATAAACCTGTGCCGGTTTTCCGGGGATATGAAGCGCAAAAAAGGCCTTTCAAGGGTATGCCGATGCAGGAATTCCATGCTCACTCCCGGGGCCCGGACAACACCGAAGACCAGGTCCGGACGGCGCTGATGCAGATGTTGGGCCACATCCGTGAACAGGGGCAGAAGGTATGCTATTTCTCTTTTGCGGCTTCCGGGCAGCAGGGCGATCTGGCTGTTTCTCGGGGAAAAGTTCCAGAGCCTGTCCAGGTCCACAAGATCCAGCAGGGGATGGCCCACGTACCGGGCAGAAATCCCGTGCTCACGGAAAAACCCCTGTTCAAAGGGAAAGATGCAGGCAATCTGGCGGACGTATTTTTTCAGGAACCTGATCCTGGACTTGCGCCAGGCCCAGACCTGGGGAGCAATATAATAGGTTACCGGTATCCCGAAATCGCAGGCCATCCTGGCCAGCCTGAAGTTGAAGTCCGGAGAGTCCATCAGGACCATGGCTTTGGGTCTGCGAACCATGAGTATTCTTCTGATCCTTCCAAGATATCCGGCTATTCTGGGCAGGGCGGTAAAAACTTCTGTCAGTCCCACCAGGGAGAGATCCTCTGCATTGTAAACAGTATCCAGACCCTGATCCCGCATGGCCTGTCCCCCCATGCCCATGATCTCCATCTCCGGGGACAGCCGCCTGAGTTCCTGCATGAGCAGGGCACCGTAGGCATCGGCCGAGGCCTCGCATGCATTGATCCAGATAAGGGATTTGCCCATGGACGCTATTTCCCGATGCAGAATCTGTCGAATATGCTGTTTAAAATATCCTCGGACACGATGCGCCCGGTGATTTCATCCAGCTGGGCACAGGCAAAATCCAGCCTGACGCCCAGAAGATCAAAGGGCACATCTTCACCGGCCTCCCGGACCAGGTGTCCAAGTTCCTGGAGAGCCTTTTCCAGGGCTGCTTTCTGTCTGAGGTTGGGTGCCATGGTTGATGGAGAGCCGGCAGTTCGGGATCCAAGGATTCTGGAGCGGATTCTGGAGGTGAGTTCTTCCAGGCCGCTTCCGTATATGGCTGACACAGGGATTACTTCTGCCTTACGGCTGGCAAATTTTTCCAGCCATGCCGGCGTATTCTCCACGAGATCCCGTTTGTTGGCCGCCACCAGGACCCTGTCGGGACCCACCTCATCCAGGATATCCAGATCCTCGGCAGCGGGAGCCTGGCTGGAATCCACGACCAGCACGCACAGATCAGCAGAACCCACCAGCCTGCGCCCGGTCTCCAGGCCTATTATCTCGATCTGGTCCAGGGCCGGTCTGCGCCCGGCAGTGTCCACCAGCCGGACCGGAAGACCTCTCAGGTTTATGGCTTCTTCCAGGTAGTCACGGGTGGTACCGGGCACAGGGGTGACAATGGCCCGTTCCCTGCCCAGCAGGGCATTCATGAGACTGGATTTTCCCGCATTGACCCTTCCGGCCAGAACCACCAGAGCACCTTCGCGAAAAACCCTGTTCTGTTCAAAGGACTCAATAAGAGCCTTTATTTCCCTGACGCACGCCTGAACTTTCTCGGCCAGGGCCTCCCTGGGCAGGCATTCCAGGTCCTCTTCAGGAAAGTCTACAGCCAGGCATAGATCTTTTTTCAGATCTTCCAGACTCTGGCGCAGGTCCTGGACCTTGTTCTTCAGGTGTCCCTGCAGCTTGTCCCGGGCCAGAAGAGCCGCGGCCTGGGTGGGAGCATTGATCATCTCCAGGACTGCTTCAGCCTGGGTAAGATCAAGGCGGTCATTGAGAAAGGCCCGCCTGGTGAACTCTCCCGGCGCAGCAGGTTCTGCACCCTGATGGAAGAGCGTCTCAAGCACAGCCTCCAGAACTGCCGGACCGCCGTGACAGTTGATCTCCACCACTTCTTCCCGGGTGTAGGAAAAAGGAGCGGGCATGTAGGCCAGCAGGATTTCGTCAATTACCTGGCCCTGCCTGTTCCTGATCCATCCATAATGAAGCCTGTAGGATCTGAAGCCCTTGAACCTGGGACCGGGAACAAAGAGTTTTTCCGCGATTTCCAGACTGGCTGGTCCGCTCAGGCGGATTATCCCCACTCCGGCCTGGCCCATGGGGGTAGCTATGGCTGCTATGGTTGCGGGTGACGACATTGATCAGCTCCTGCTTTGGGCTGCAACCAAAAAAAGGCGGAGATGTTTCTCCGCCTTTGAAAATTTAATACCATCCATTTATCAACAAGCCCTGCCCAAAGACGGCATCAGGCCTTTTCCTGCTGTTTTTTCCTGCGGCCCAGCTTGGGCATAATCAGCACCCGTTTCATGGGCCCTTCTCCCTTGCTCTTGGTACGGATTTTGTTTTCGCCCTGAAGAGCCAGGTGAACAATGCGGCGGTGGTAGGAACTCAGGGGCCTGGTGCTCATGGTCTTGCCGGCCTTGATGGCTTTCTGGGCCAGCTGGACAGCATTCTGTTCCAGCTTTTCGCTCTGTTTTTCCAGAAAATTTTCCGTGTCCAGCTGAATCCTGGCCGCTTCTGGATAATGCCTGGCAATGATCCGGTTGGCAATGTACTGCAGGGCGCTCAATGTCTGTCCGTCGGGCCCGAGCAGGATCCCGGAACTGTTGTTGTCCTGAATAATGACCTGGACGGGCTCACTGTCATCCCTGATGCTGATCTCAACTCCCGGTGCCAGAGGAGTGGTCAGCTTCAGGATAAGCTCATGTATGAAATGCTTTGTTTCGGAATCGAGCCGGTACTGCTCACCAGGCTTTGAGATTTTTTCCTGGGCCTTGATTTCCTCAGGTTCCAGCTCGTCTTCTTCCAGATCAAACGCAGGTAATTCCAGGTCTGTACTGTCTGTGTCCTCTTGATTGTCCCAAGATTCAGTGTAATCATCTGTTCTTTTTTTGGCCTTTATTTTGGCTTTTTTTACACCTACCAGACCGAAGATCCCTGAAGAACCTCCGCTTAAGATTTCTACTTCCAGTTGATCGCGTTCAATACAGAAAAACTTGCATGCATTGGATATGGCTTGGTCAACGTCCTTGCCGGAAAATTCCATATAATTGTCCATGCTGACTCCTTGCAGGTAAATAACCAGTCTTGTCCGGGCAGGCCGAAAAACATTCTCTCAGATGTTCCGGGCTTCAAGATGAGCTTTACAGTGATTGTCCAGCCAGTCTGATGCAGCAGGGCAGGATGGCTTGAAGCCAATCTTGTCGGGGCAAAAGAGGTTTGGATAGGGGAGCAGCAAAAATAATGCTCCCGGCCCTGTCCTTCTGAAATGCAGCGCCCGGATGGCGGCCTGAAACCGGTTTTCAAAGAGCAGGTTATTTAAAATGGTTTTATAAGCAGTTTAACAATGAGCAGATGCTTTCTTCCACAAGCAGGATTCCCGGGATATTCCCGCTCAGTCCCGGGCAGACACACAGACTGCTGTTGCCAGGCGTCCCGGTTCCATTATTGTTCCGGCCTTTACTTCAGCCAATGCTGTTTGTACAGTGCCATCCAGGAGTTACTTCTTTTTCTTCTTTTTTCTTCTGCCGGGTCCGGATTTTTTGGGTTCCTGTTTATCCTCCTGGTCTTCCGTGATCTCACCGACATTGTTTCCGGATTGTTGCCCGGATTTCTGGGCAGCCTTCTGTTCGGCCTTTTGCAGGGGTAAATCCGCGGACCTGAGCATATACCATTGCTGGCCTATAGACAATACATTGTTGGCCAGCCAGTAGATCACCAGTCCTGAAGGAAAGGTGATAAAGATGAAAATAAATACCAGGGGCAAAAACTGCATGATCTTGGCCTGCAGCGGGTCGCCCGGTGCAGGGGCCATGCGCTGCTGTAAAAACATGGTTGCGCCCATGAGCAGCGGGGTGATGAAGAATGGATCCCTGGCCGACAGATCAGCCAGCCAGACAATGTCTGTAAACGGTATATGGCTGATGAACGGAGCATGCCTGAGTTCCACCGAGCCCAGAAGACCCTGGTACAGGGCAATGAACACCGGGATCTGAACCAGAATGGGCAGGCAACCTCCCAGAGGGTTGACCTTGTAGGTCTTGTAAAGCCGCATGATCTCCTCATTCATCTTTTTCCGGTCATCCTTGTGTTTTTCCCGGATTTTGGTCATCATGGGCTGAAGCTTCTTCATCTGGTTCATGGATTTGTAGCTTTTGTGTGACAGGGGCCAGAAAATTATCTTGATCACCAGGGTGAGCAACAGGATAGCCACACCGTAATTGGCAACATACTGGTAGAAGAAGTTGAGCACGTACATTAGAGGCTGGGCCAGGATATTGAACCAGCCGTAATAAATCGATTTCTCCAGGTTGTTGGGGGCTCCCTGCAGGTAATTACGGTCTTTTGGGCCGAGATAATAGAACTGCTCCAGGCTCTGGGAGGCGTTGGCCTCAAAATGCATGTTTTTGGTCAGGGTTATCTCAAAGATATCATCCCTGTGCCCGGCTCTCAGGGTCATGTCCGGAGAGGCTGGAATCAGAGTGATCATGAAATAATGATCAACTATTCCGGCCCACTGCAGGCCGTTGTATTTCCTGATGCCGTCCCTGAGATGCCTTTCCCGCTTATGGCTCAGTCCGTCATCATCAAAAAAGGCCACACGGGTGGGGTTTAAACGGTTGTCCGAAAATTCCGGACTGGCCAGAACATGGCCCAGTTCGCCTGAGGCCTGTGCGGAGGATGTGTTTATTATTTCTATGTTTTCCCAAATCTTATAGGTATCAGCCAGAAAGGTCATTTCCCGGATTATTTTCATCTGGCCTATGCGTCCGGAAAACCTGAGCGTCTTTTCCTGGCCGGGCTCCAGGTAGAGATCATCTCCTTCCAGGGACCACTGGCCCTCTGTCCATGAAGGAACATGGTTCCAGGTTATGCCCATGGGCCCCCGGGCCAGAGAGCGGGGGGTGACCAGGTCGATCTTGGGAGAGTCAGGATCGATGCTCTGTTTGTATTCCTTGAGCACGAAGTGTTCCAGAACTCCGCCGGCACTGTTGAAGGTGGCCCTGTAAAGAGGAGTGTCCACTATGATCTGTTCTCCCTCAACAGACTCGAAATCCGGAAGCTCACGATCTGTTATCTCCTGAGGGGCATCAGGATCAAGCCTGGGCTGCTCCTGAACAGGCCGTGTATCTTCAGGGCGTTCAGGTTCGTCCACGGTCCTGTCCGGCGGAGGCGCAGGAGGAAACAGGAGGTTCCAGGCCACAAGAACTGCCAGAGAAAGCACAACAGCGAGCAGTACTTTATGTATGTCCATGTTCTTTTTTTGCTCCAAGAATGGATTTCAGGGAAAAAGATTCAGGCACTGGATCAAGGCCTGCAGAAAAAAGAGGATTGCACCTGAGCAGACGCAGGAAAGAAAGTAAAAGACCCTTGCATGGCCCGTGCATGATCAGGGCTTCTCTGGCGTATTCCGAACAGGTTGGGACAAATCGGCATGCAGGCGGAAGAAGAGGAGATAAAATCCTCTGGTAGATCCGGATCATCATGATCAATATATAGCGCATGATTTCAGAATTATTCCAGCTGGTTTTCAGGCTTCGTGCCGCTTTTTTCCGGAACCCGGACCTGCTTGAGCAGGTTGACAATCTGGCCCCGGACGATGTCTAAATTCAGTTTGTATATATCAGGCCTTTTCTTGCATACTACGACTATGTCCAGACCCCCGGGAACCTGTTTTTGATGGAGTCTGAACGTTTCCCGAACCAGGCGCTTTATCCGGTTACGCACTACAGCCCGGCCGATTTTCCTGCTTGCCGTGATCCCCAGGCGCCAGTGTCCCAGCCCATTGGGTCTGATGAAGACAATAAAATGCCTGGTTGCGTAACGCCGGCCCCATTTGTAGCAGCCCTGGAAAAGAGGCCTTTTCAGGAGCCTCAGGTGCTTGGGAAAGGTCAAACTGCCAATCTTTTCCTGCCCTTGGACCTTCTTCTGTTGATTACAGCCCGGCCATTTTTGGTGCGCATGCGTACCCTGAAGCCGTGCGTTCTCTTTCTTTTGATTCTGCTGGGTTGATATGTCCGTTTCATCTGGTGCAACGCTCCTTGGAAAAATATAAAACACCTATATAGCCTTTGCTCAAAATTTAGTCAACCCAACCAGGCCCGGACATGCACAAAATGCTTGAGACCCGGCGAGGTTTTTCTGCCGGGGAGGTTTCTGCCCGCTTGCAGGACGCATTGCTTTTCAAGCATATTTTATTTATAATTAATATAATTTAAATCATTGCGAGTCAGTATGTCCGATTTCTTGAAAAATACCTAAACCGGTCCGGGCAGGAACCATGCAGACTTCATCAATGACTGAGGAGTTCATCTCGCAGGTAAAGCTTGAACCGGAACAGGTCCGGATTATTCGCAGCGAACAGGCCAGGCAGAGGATCGATTTTCCCCGGGCCGCACTGATGTACGGGGCTGTTTCCGAGGAGCAGTACCGTGACTTCATGGCCAGGCATCTTGGCCTGCCTGTGGTGGATCCATACAGACTGGGAATCTCCCGGGAAATCCAGGATCTGCTGGATACATCTGTCTGGGTCAGACATCGGGCCGTACCTTTTTTCATCCATGAGAACAGACTGTTCCTGGCCTGTTTTGAACCGGACAACATTGCCGCCCTGGATGATATCCAGTTTATGACCGGAATGCAGGCTGTGCCCCACATGGCCACCCTGTCATCCATCCGGAAAGCCACGGACAACTTCGCAGAGCAGTTTACTGAAAGCCTGCGTGATATTCTGTCCGGAATGGAAACGGGAGAGCACACACCTCCTGAAGGGGAAGAAAACAAAACAGCGCCCGCTCTTGAGGCTGCTTCCCAGGCTCCGGTGGTCAGGATGGTCAATGTGATCATCAGTGAGGCCATCAGAAAAAAGGCTTCAGATATTCACATAGAACCATACGAGCAGGATTTCAGGGTCAGGTTCCGTCTGGACGGCATGCTCACAGAAGTAATGCGCCCTCCCATCAGAATGAAGAATGCGCTTATTTCCAGATTAAAGATTATGGCCCATCTAAATATCGCAGAAAAGAGAATGCCCCAGGATGGAAGAATCAAGGCCCGCACCCCCCAGGGAGATCCTCTGGAGTTGCGTGTTTCCATCCTGCCCACACTTTTCGGGGAAAAGGTTGTCCTGCGCATCATGGATAAATCCATGCTCAGGATCAATATGCAGGATCTTGGCCTGGAGGAGCATTCCTACAATGTGTTTGAATCAGCCATTAAAAAGCCCTACGGCATGGTGCTGGTAACCGGACCCACCGGTTCGGGAAAAACCACCACTCTTTATTCGGCCCTCATGGAACTCAATCAGGTTGGGGTAAATATCTCTACAGTGGAAGACCCTGTGGAATTCAGTCTGGAAGGAGTTAATCAGGTTCAGGTACAGGAAGGTGTGGGGCTGACTTTTGCTTCTGTGCTGCGCTCTTTTCTGCGTCAGGATCCGGATATTATACTGGTGGGGGAAATCCGGGACCTGGAGACAGCCGCCATCGCCATCAAGGCAGCTCTGACCGGACATCTGGTCCTGGCCACTCTGCACACCAACGATGCTTCCAGCGCTTTGACCAGGTTGATTAATATGGGGGTGGACGGATTTCTGGTGGCCTCGTCAGTCAATGCCATCATGTCCCAGCGTCTTGTGCGCAGGCTCTGTTCCGCATGCAGGGTACTAAAGAGGCATGATCCGCAAAAGCTCGAAGCCATGGGCATGCTGCCGGATGAAGCAGAGCAGGCCAAGATCTACATTCCAGGAGGCTGCCAGGAGTGCAATTATACAGGATACAGCGGCCGGACAGGGATATACGAAGCAATACCGGTTACATCCCGGATCCAGGAACTGGTTCTTGCAGGAAAAAGCGATCTGGAACTGAAAAAAGCTGCCATTGAAGACGGAATGATCTCCATGCGCCGCAGCGGCCTGAACAAGATGCTTCACGGGGAGACTTCTGTTCAGGAGGTGTTGCGCACTACTGGAGACTAGCATTCAGCCATGCCCATATTTCTGTACAAAGCCTTCACCAGAGCAGGAAGAAGGGTCAAAGGGGACCTGGATGCCCCAAGCCTGGACAGTGCCCGTAAAACACTTGAGCGGCGCGGCTTGAAAGAGATCCGGGTCAGACCCAAGCCCAGGGATATCCTGGAGGGGACTTTCCTGGAAGGGAGGGTCACTTCCAGGGACATGGTAGTATTCAGCCGTGAGTTCGCCACCCTGATCAATTCCGGTGTGCCCATCCTGCAGACCCTGGAGGTGCTTGGAGAGCAGACCGAAAACAAGATCCTTAGGCGCAAGCTGTATGAGGTCAAAAACGATATTGAAAGCGGACTGTCTCTGCATGAAAGCCTGGAGAAGCATCCTGAAGTATTTGACGACCTCTATACCAATCTGGTTCAGGCGGGAGAGGCTGCGGGCGTGCTGGACACTGTCCTGGAACGTCTGGCCCAGTATATGGAAAAGACAGCCAGACTCAAGTCCAGGATGAAAAACGCCCTGATCTATCCCGGGGTGATCATCACTGTGGCTGCGGCAGTCATTGCCATTATCCTCATCTTTGTCATACCCACCTTTGAGGAGGTATTTGCGGATTTTGGAGAGGCTCTGCCTGCGCCTACCAGGATGGTGATAGATCTCAGCGGTTTTGTTACGGAAAACTTTGTGTACGCACTGGCAGGGCTGTTGCTGTTTGCCCTGGGAGCAGGAATGTTCTACCGCAGTGAGCCGGGCAGGATCCTGGTGGACAGAGTGATCCTGTTTTTGCCGGTATTCGGTCCTCTTTTGCGCAAAGCAGCTGTAGCCAGGTTCAGCCGGACCATGAGCACCATGATTTCATCCGGGGTGCCCATTTTAAGCGCCCTGGATATAGTTTCCAGGGCGACAGGCAACAGGGCTGTTGAACAGGGAGTCCTGGAGGCCAGTAAGAGCATTACCGAGGGGCAGGGACTGGCCGGACCCCTTGAGGAAACAGGCATCTTTCCCCCCATGGTGGTTCAAATGATCTCCATAGGAGAAACTACCGGAGCCCTGGACGCCATGCTGGAGAAAGCAGCTGATTTTTATGATGATCAGGTGGATGCGGCAGTGGACACTTTGACCTCGCTTCTGGAACCGGTTATGATTGTATTTTTAGGGCTCATTGTGGGCGGCCTGGTGGTGAGCATGTACCTTCCGGTTTTCCAGATAGCCGATGTGGTGGCCTAGCAGACCATAGAACCGAGGGCAGAGGGCAGAAAAGCCTGAGATCCAGGATAGTTCAGATCAAAAAATCCCACAAGGATCAAGATGGTTATAGGAGATAACCGGGATTTTGCCTTAAACCATTAACAGGTTATACAGATAACCATAAATAAACTAGTTTTCATCCGGAAACGGTTCTTTTTCCTTTTGGCTGCGTCAATCTGCACAATTCTTCGTCAACGTATGAAGATACGTCTCCTCATAATTGCTTGATTTTCTTGCCAAAAGAAAAAACTCCTCATTTCCGGAAAGAAAACCGATAGCTTCAGCATCCGGAAATAAAGAATTTCCGGACGGAAACTAACTAACAGCTCTCAAGTCAGGGAGGAAACGATGAGCAGGAATCCGGTTGTTGCCGTTGTAGGAGCTACAGGCGCTGTGGGCAGGGAGATGCTGAAGATTCTGGCGGAAAGGGATTTTCCGGCCAGGGAAGTTATACCCATGGCCTCGGCCAGATCTGCGGGGAGCAGGCTGGAGTTCAAGGGCGGCGAACTCACCGTGCAGGAATTGACCGAGGACTCCTTCAGGGGCATTGACCTGGCCATATTTTCCGCAGGAGGAGCTACTTCGGAAAAATTCGCCCCCATTGCAGCAGGCAGGGGCTGCGTTGTGGTAGACAACTCCAGTGCCTGGCGCATGGATCCCCAGGTTCCCCTGGTTGTACCCGAAGTCAATCCAAGTGATCTTGAAAGGCATCAGGGAATCATTGCCAACCCCAACTGCTCCACCATCCAGATGGTGGTGGTGTTAAAGCCCCTTCACGATGTGGGTACAATCAGGCGGGTGGTGGCATCCACTTATCAGGCCGTATCCGGTTCCGGTCAAGAGGCCGTCAGGGAACTGGAAACCCAGGTCAAGCAGCTGTTTTCCATGCAGGAAGTACACCCGGAGGTCTATCCCTACCAGATTGCCTTCAACTGTCTGCCCCATATTGATGCTTTTCTGGACAACGGCTACACCAAGGAAGAAATGAAAATGGTTAATGAGACCGTCAAGATCATGGGGGACGAAAATATAAAAGTAACCGTAACCACGGTTCGGGTGCCGGTGTTTTTCGGGCACAGTGAATCCCTGAACATTCAGACCGCATCCAGGATTACCCCGCAGGAAGCCCGGGCCATTCTCAGTCAGGCCCCCGGGGTCCAGGTCCTGGATAATCCCTCTGAAAAGCTTTACCCAATGCCCATCACTGCCGCCGGCCGGGACGAGACCTTTGTAGGACGTATCCGCGAGGATGAGAGCACTGAAAACGCTCTGAACATGTGGGTGGTGGCGGACAATATCCGCAAGGGGGCGGCTCTGAACGCCGTTCAGATCGCAGAATTCCTTATGATCAAGGATTTGATCAGAGTGCCGTAGGAATCGGATATGGGAGAAAGGACGTCGGATGTCTGAGGCCGGGGGTACCTGCCCCGGAGGATTGAAACCTGGAGAAATACACAGATGGTCCAGATCGCATCAACCCAGGAATACCTGGACAAGCTCATGAGCCTCCCCCGTCCGGGAGAGGAGAACTTTTTTGCCTTCTATGATCACCGCCTGGAGATGGTCTGCACCAATCCCAGGCTCATGCTCATTCCCCTGGATGATCACATGATCCATCGCGGGGACGGTGTCTTTGAGACGGTGAAATATCTGGGCCGCAAGGTATATCAGCTGGAAGCCCACCTGGAGCGCATGGCAAAGAACTGCCGGGCCATATTCATCCCGCCTCCGCTGCCCTGGTCCCGAATCCGGGAACTGGCCATTGAAACAGCCCGGGCAGGCAGGCAGGATGATGGATACTTAAGCCTGTTCATCGGTCGGGGTCCGGGGGGCTTCTCCATTGACTACCGCGAATGCCCCTGTCCCAGCCTTTACATTGTGGCCAGACGGTTTAATCATCTTCCCGAAAGCATGTGGGAGAAGGGCGTGCGTGCCTGCAAAGCGGACCAGCCGGCCAAACCGGGATTTATGGCCAGGATCAAGTCGGTGAACTACCTGCCCAACGTGCTTATGAAAAAGGAGGCCGTGGATAAAGACTGCGATTTTGTTCTCTGCTTCGACAACAACGGTTTTCTGGCCGAGGGCTGCATTGAAAATGTGATCATAGTCGACCATGAAGGAAGGATTTTAGTCCCGGAACTGAACAATGCCCTTCCGGGGACAACCCTGATGCGTGCTCTGGAGCTGATCAAGGAGGAGGTGAAGTTCGTGTTCCGTCGCATTCCGGAAGGAGAGCTCTATGACGCCAGAGAGGTCATCCTTCTGGGCACTACTCTGGATGCCATGAGCATAGTCCGCTACAACGGCAAGCCTGTTCATGACGTGCGCCCCGGCCCTGTGAGCAGACGCCTGAGGGAGCTTCTGGTCCGGGATCTTGAGCAGAACGGAACAGGATTTTAGGGTTCAGCTCATCATTTTATGATATAATAAAATGTACTGCCTGGTCATCTCTTCCAGGCTGTGCTTTTCAAGCACGTAGGCGTGTGCATCCTGAACAAGATCCCGGAACATGTCAGGCGAGCGCAGAATCTGATTCATTCTGCGGGCCAGACACATGCAGTCTCCCACCGGGCATAAAAGTCCCCGCCCCTGGACCAGTTCTTCCAGGCCCCCGGCCATGGTGGAGACTACCGGCACCCTGTATCGGAATGCTTCAAGAACGCTGCTGCCCAGACCTTCTTCACTGGAACTCATGACGAAGAGGTCGAAAACCGGGAAAAATCCTTCCAGGTTATTCTCAAAACCCATGAGCAAGTACTCTTTGTCCAGATGCAGATGAAGGATTTCCCTGCGGACCTCATCTTCCAGCTCTCCCTGGCCGAAATGGAGGAAAACAAAATTCTGGGCCGCATTTCTCCTGAGCCGGGCTACAGCCCGGACCATGGTCAGAGGGTCCTTGTGGGGGACCAGGGCTGCAGCGCTGGCTATGATTTTTCTGTTGCCCAGATCTTTTTTCAGCTCCAGAGCTTTGCTTGCGGGGGGAAGAAGGTCTCGAGTGGTATCAATGCAGCTGCCTATGACCAGAGTTTCCTTTCCAGGCAGAGATTCAGCCAGGATTTGTTTAATAGCTCCGGAAATGGCCACCACCTGGTCAGTAAACAGGTATTTGAACCGGGCCGCAGTGCCTTTTGGCCTGAAATCCACTCTCCTGGTGTAGACAACTCTGCGCCTGTGCCCGGGCTTGCTGAGCACAGCCAGGCTCTGGGCCCGGCTGGTCTGGGCATGCAGCAGATCATAGTCTCTTCCGTGAGCCAGGAGAAATTTATATGCTGCCACCTGGTTTTTGACCGGGATTACCGGCAGCATCAACTCCTTGGACTTTTGAGCCAGGGGATGGCCGTCCAGGCAAAGAAGTCTTGCATCCAGCCGTTCCCGGATCAGGCCTTTCATGGTCAGCAGGGTTTGCCGCTCGCCACCGCGCCAGGTTTTTTCAGTATTGATCTGCAGGATTTTCATGCCGGGGAGAAGAGCCTGGGCCCGGATGAGCCTGGCCGGAAGGCTGGTGATGGGCCTGTTTTCGGGCAAAAGATTGTCAGGTTGGCGGAGAGGGAGGGATTTGAACCCTCGATGGAGGTTTTGGCCCCCATACTCGCTTAGCAGGCGAGCGCCTTCAGCCGGCTCGGCCACCTCTCCGTTGACCGCCGGCTCGGGAATCTTGGAGATTGTCCCGAATCCTGCGGCCTTAAATTAAAAAAATAACCAAAGGAGGAGCATGCGTCAACCTAATTATTTGACATTTGTCCAGCGCCATACTTACTATTATTTATTGTGCCGTGATCATTGTAAACATGCCTGCTGTGTCCAGTGCTTTACTCTTTTGGCCGGACCCTGCCAAAAGCCTTTTCACCGTTTAGAAGTGACAGGGAGAGCACTGTTTTTGTCTTTTTGAACATTTTGAGGTAACCGTTAAAACCGTTAAGGGTCATTTTACAGAAAATATATATTGCAGGAGCAGTCCATGGCTGAATTTACACGAATCAACAGACTACCGCCCTATGTTTTTGCCATAGTCAACGAACTCAAGATGCAGCTGCGCCGTCAGGGCGAGGATATAGTGGACCTGGGAATGGGCAATCCTGATCTGGCTACTCCCAGGCACATTGTGGACAAGCTTGTGGAGGCTGCGGGCAAGGGAGTCAATCACAGGTATTCAGCCTCCAAAGGCATTCCCAACCTGCGCAAGGCCATCTGCGACTGGTACAGAAGGCGCTATGACGTTCATCTGGACCCGGAATCAGAGGCCATAGCCACCATGGGAGCCAAGGAAGGCCTCTCCCATCTGGCCCTGGCCATGCTCAGCCCCGGGGACGTGGTTTTTGCCCAGGATCCCACCTATCCCATTCATCCCTACTCGGCCATTATTGCCGGGGCAGACGTGCGCAGGATACCCATCGGTCTGGACCGCGACTTCTTTGAGGATCTCCTGACCGCCACCAGGCAGACCTGGCCCATGCCCAAACTGCTGATAATCTGCTATCCGCACAATCCTACCACTGCGGTGGTGGAACAGGGTTTCTTCCAGAAAATCGTGGACTTTGCCAGTGAACACAAACTGTATGTAATTCACGATCTGGCCTATGCTGATCTCTGCTTTGACGGGTACAGGGCACCCAGTATCCTGGAGATTCCCGGAGCCAAGGACGTAGCGGTGGAGTTCTTTTCCATGTCCAAGAGCTATTCCATGCCCGGATGGCGCATGGGCTTCTGCTGCGGCAACAAGGCCATGGTTCACGCCCTGACCAGGATAAAGAGCTACCTGGATTACGGCATTTTTCAACCCATTCAGATAGCGTCCATCATCGCTCTCAACGGTCCTCAGGACTGCGTGCACGAGATCGTGGACATATACAGGGACCGCAGGGATGCCCTGGTGGAGGGTTTGAACCGCATCGGCTGGAGCCTGGAAAAGCCCAGGGCCACCATGTTTGTCTGGGCCAGGATACCTGAAGAATTCAGCAAAATGGGCTCAGTGGAATTTTCCAAGTTGCTTCTGCAGGAAGGCAAAGTTGCCGTGTCCCCGGGGCTGGGATTCGGGCATTACGGAGATGACCATGTCCGCTTTGCCCTGGTGGAGAACAGACACCGCATCAACCAGGCTCTCCGGGGCATAAAGAAGGTGCTGGGAGGATAAAGGTGCAAAAAAAGGTGATCAACCTCGGTCTGGCCGGATTTGGAACAGTGGGCACAGGACTGGCCAGAATCATCCAGGAGAACAGTAACTGGATCAGGAGAAGACTTGGAAAGGAGCTGAAAATCCTCAAGATCCTGGTCCGGGACCTCGAAAAAAAACGCACTTTTCTTCCCGGGCCGGAAACAGAAATGACTGCTGATCTTGAAGATCTGGTCCATGATCCGGATGTGGACATTGTGGTGGAACTCATGGGGGGGGTTGAAACAGCCCATGAGGTGATCACCCGCGCCCTCAGGGAGAAAAAGCACGTGGTCACCGCCAACAAGGCCCTGCTGGCAGAAAGGGGCAACGAGCTCTTCTCTCTGGCTTATGAGCAGGAAATGGGGCTTTATTACGAAGCAAGCGTGGCCGGGGGCATCCCAGTGGTCCAGACCCTGAAGGAAAGCCTTTCCGGCGACAGGATACGTTCTCTGACCGGGATACTTAACGGCACAGCCAATTTCATCCTGACCGAGATGACCCACAAGGGACTGGATTTTGCCACTGCCCTGCAGGCGGCCAAGGACCTGGGATATGCAGAGGCAGATCCTTCCCTGGACATTGACGGCATTGACTCTGCTCACAAGCTGGTGATGCTCATCCGTCTGGCCCACGGAAGGGATTATTCCCTGAATCTCCTGCCCGTGGAGGGCATTGCCCGGGTCAGGGCCATGGATATATCCCTGGCAGGTGAGTTTGGATACAAGATCAAGCTGATTGCCCAGGTCAGGGAAAAATCAGGCCATCTCCAGGCCGGGGTTTTTCCGGCCCTTCTTCCTGAGGAACATATTCTGGCTAAGGTTGACGGTCCTTTCAACTCCGTTCTGATCCACGGCAATGCAGTGGGTCAGGTCATGCTGTACGGTCAGGGGGCAGGAGATCTGCCCACGGGCAGTGCAGTGCTGTCCGATGTCCTGTCCCTGGCCAGGGACAATGCAGTGCCCAACAATACCGGATTCCTGGAAAAGATCCTGCCCAAAGCAGACATTGTAAAGCCCGAACTTGCGGTTTCCAGGCACTATTTCCGTTTTACCGCCCAGGATAAGCCGGGAGTTCTGGCTGCAGTGGCCGGGGTCATGAGCGAACACGACATCAGCATAGCCCAGGTGGTTCAAAAACAGGAACTTCCAGGCGGAGCAGGAGTACCCATTGTCTTTCTGACCCACAAGGCTCAGCTCAGCGCCGTACGCAGGGCCCTGGAGATTATTGACAGGTTTGATTTTATCACTGCTTCTGCTGTTCATTACCGGATTCTGGGGTAACCTGACAGTTTTCATGGGGGAGTGTAATGACCAAGGTCGTGTTGCTGGTGGCTGACGGAATGGGGGACTGGCCTCTGGAGGAGCTGGACGGAAAAACCCCCCTGGAGGCGGCCTACACCCCAGGCATGGACTTCCTGGCCCCGGTCTCCAGAACGGGACTGTGTCAGACTATTCCCGGACACATGCCCCCGGGATCGGACATAGCCAACATGAGCCTTCTGGGTTATGATCCGGCCAGATACCACACCGGCCGAGGACCCATCGAGGCAGTGGCCATGGGTCTTGAAACGGCTGAAGACGATCTTATCTGGCGCTGCAATCTGGTAAGCTTAAGCGGGCTGTCGTCGGCAGGAAAAATGCTGGATTATGCAGCCGGCCACATCCCTACCAGGGAGGCTGTAGAACTTATCAGACTTTTGCAGGAGATGCTCATCGGTTCAGAGTTCTTTTTTTATCCGGGAGTGCAGTACCGCCATATACTTATTCAGAAGAAAGGCCTTGTTACCGGTGCTGCCGGGCTGAACATAACACCTCCGCACGACCTTCTGGACCGGAACATTGCCAGGGACATTGAAGCCTATAAGTCTTATCCTCCCCTCTGGGAGATTGTCCGGGAGGCTGCACGGATTCTGCAGCGGGAAGAAAACAAAACAAGGGCCGGGTTTATCTGGCCCTGGGGCCAGGGAGGACCCTTAAGGCTGCCGGAGTTTTCTGAAAGGTTTTTCATGCATGGAGCAGTGATTTCCGCAGTGGATCTGATCAAGGGGCTGGGCAGGGCTGCAGGCCTGAAAGCAATAGATGTACCGGGGGCAACCGGGCTTCTTGACACCAATTACCAGGGGAAACTCAATGCTGCCAAATCTTTTCTGCAGGCCGGGGATTTTCTGCTGGTTCACCTGGAAGCCCCGGATGAATGCGGACATATGGGTCGTGTTCAGGACAAGGTGGAGGCCATTGCCCGTTTTGACCGGCATATTGTCATTCCTCTGCTGGAATACCTGCAGGGCACGGACTTTATCATGATAGTCTGCTGCGACCATCTGACCCCCATAAAGCTGCGCACCCATACCCCGGACCCGGTGCCTTTCCTGGTGTACAACAGCAGAAAAAAGGCTTCAGGTCCAGGAGCGTTCTCTGAAAATGAGGCCGCCAGGACCGGTCTGTTCCTGAAAAGGGGCTTTGATCTTCTGCCTTATGCCCTGGATCGGATAAAAATATGATCAGGCCCGCTTTAGAGTTTCCAGTTCCCCAGACTCTTCATCCTCACCGGGTTTCCTATGGAGAGACTGACGCCATGGGCGTGGTGTACTACGCCAACTACCTGCACTGGTTCGAAATGGCCAGGAGCACCTATATCCGGGAACGAGGGATCAGCTACAATGAAATCGAGGCCGGGGGGACCTTTCTTCCGGTCACCGAGGCCTGGTGCCGGTATCTGGCTCCATGCGGTTTTGATGACCTGGTCTTTATCCGGGCCGGGATAAGCAAGTGGGGCCGGGCATCTTTTGTGTTTACGTACGAGGTGCTGAATGACGTGCAGGATCAGGTTCTGACCCTGGGCCGGACCAGCCATGTATGCATGGGCCGGGAGGGAAGGCCGGTCCGTGTGCCAGCCTGGCTCAGGAAGATGTGCTCTTGAGCATCAAAGTTTCTGGAATCCTGGATTCAGGGAGAAAAAGGCATGGCTCGGGTCCTCTGGCACGAATCAGTAAAATACTCTGCACGGAGGCCCCTTCAGAGTCCAGTTGGCCGGTAACGACCTTTCATGTCTATGGCTCTTCCTGGGCTGGATTATGCTGACAACAGTCTGCAGAGATTTTGAATTCCCACTTTATTCAGGAATGATCTTGAACAGATAGCTCTGATCAGTATTCAGGTACTGTCTGGCCAGGGCCTGGATCTGTTCAGGCTCCACCTGGCCTGCCCTGTCAATCATTTCTTTTCTGAAATCCAGGTCCAGGCCCTGTACAAGAAGGTTTGAGGCTTCCTGGGCCCTGCTGGACAGAGTCTGCCGCCCCCGGTGGTATTCCCCGAAGAGCAGGCTGGCGGCCCGGCTTACTTCTGACTTGTCAGGCGCGGTCTGTTTGAGCGTAGCAATTATTTCTTCAAAACCGGCAAGGGCCTCCTGGGTTCTGTCCTCGAATGTACCGATGTAAAGGGCCAGAAAACCTGTCTCCGGGGTCTGCCACAGAAGTGAAGTTACTGAGTAGGCCAGGCCCTGCCTGTCCCGCAGCTCACGAAACAATAGCCCCCCTTGACCGGCCAGGACCTTGTTCAATACTTCCAGACCTGCAGTATGTTCATGTTTTTTGCCCGCCACAGGGAAGACCTTGAGGATATGGGCCTGGACCCTGTCCTTAAGATACACCTGCTTCACTTTCTCCCCGGACCAGGAAACTTTGGGCAGAGGGGCTGGATCACCGGTTTCCATCTGCTCCAGCTCTCTGACCAGCTGGTTTAATTCTTTTTTGTCCACCTGTCCGCTAACAGCCAGAACAAAGGGCTTCTTCCTCTGGGTCTGCCAGAAATCTTTAATTTCATCCGTAGAGACCTGCTGCACATATTCCTCTCGGCCCAGGTGAAGATAGCTGTAGGGACCCGAGTCAAAGAGAAACGGAAAAAGATGGCGAAAGGCGAAGCCCATGGGACGGTCTTCCTGCTCCCTGATGGAGGAGATCTGGTTGGCTGCAGCCCTGTGCACCTCTTCTGCTGAGAAGGCCGGCCCGGTAATCACTTCCTGGATAAGGGAGTACATGTCACTGCTGTAATTGACAGGGAAACGGGCGCTGAGGCTGAAGCTGTTCCGGCCCGCTGAAGCTCCCAGGATTGCTGCCCTGTCTTTTAAAAACTCCTGGATCTGGGAGTAGGATCTGTCTTTAGTTTCCCTGGTCAGGGCGGAGGCTGCCAGCTGGGGCAGGCCCTGCTGCTCCTTATGGATCAGCCTGTTGCTTCCCGGCCAGGATATGTGCAGAGCAGTATAGGGCAGGTGCTCATCGGGCAGAATCACGAGTTTGCTGCTTTTTCCCACGTCCCTGACCAGAGTTTCAGTTACCCTGTGCACCTCAGGCTCTTCTTTCTCCCGGGCGCATGGTTCAAGCTCCTGCTGCCAATGGAGGATTTCCTGTTTTACCGGGATCTGCTCCGGCAGCAGAATTGAGGCCGAGGCCTTTTCCATGCACAGAAATCCGTCTATGAGTCTCTGGAGATCATCTCTGGATATACGCCTGAGTTCATGCAGGTAGCGATCCTGGGCCCGGACGTCATTCTTCAGGAGCAGGTCGAAGCCAAGCCTGGAAGACTTGGCCCCCAGAGTTTCCTTTGTGCGGTAGATCCTTTCTTCCAGGGAGATTCTGGCCCGCTCCAGCTGGTCGCTGCTGAATGTGGATGCATCAAGTTCCTTTAAGGTGGCTGTGAATTGCTCCCAGAAGGATTCAAGCTCGTCAGGGCTCAGCTGGATATAAAAATAAAGCATTCCGGTTCGATCCAGGCTTAGAGCCCTGGCGGAGATTTCGTCCACCATGCCTTTTTCGTATTTGAACTTGCGGTAGAGCAGAGAGGTGCTGTCTCCACCCAGCAGATGTGCCAGTACATCAAAAGCCGTGGCCTCGGGCGAGCCAAGGTCTGGAATGGGCAGGGCCAGGGCCATGTAAGCCTTTTGCCAGGGTCCGTGCATGATGCGCAGAGGTTCCTCGCTTCTTTCAGGGATGCCCAGGGGCCCTGGCGCGGCCATGGTGGTCCTGTTGGCAATATTACCGAAAAGCTCCTGGGATTTTTCCAGGACATCCCGGGTTTCTACATTGCCGCTTACAGACAAAACCATGGACCGGGGCTGGTACAGGCTGTCCATGTAATCCCTGAGATCCTCCGGGGTCATGGCCTGAACAGTGTCGGGATAGCCCAGGATGGGATGGACATAGGGCTTGCCGGCCCAGACCTGGGACTGAATCATATTAAAGAGCCTGCTGCCCGGATTGTCCATGGCTCTCTGGATTTCGGCCAGGACCACCTGTTTCTCCATCTTGAACTCATTTGCCTCCAGGCTTGCTCCAAACACCATGTCCTGCAGCACATCCAGCCCCAGATGGAGTTTTTGTGCGGGCAGATCAACAGTGTATACTGTATAGTCGAAGCTTGTTCCTGCGTTCAGGCTGCCTCCAGCTTCCTCGATTTCCCGTGCAGCCTCTCCAGGGGCTCGTTTTTCACTTCCCTTGAAGACCATGTGCTCCAGAAAGTGACTTATACCTTCCTGTCCCGGCGGTTCATGACTGGAGCCGGCCCGGATATACAGGCGCAGGGAAACCAGGGGAAACCTGGAATCCTCATCCACAACGACCCGCATTCCGTTGTGCAGGGTATATACTTTTTGTTCATCTGCCATTGAAGGTCCTGTGTTAAGAATGAGGGAGGTAGACAATATGATTAAAAATGGAATAAACCTGAACACGCTATTCTCTCCGGTTTTTTATAATCTGTTTACCAGGAACGGTCCGTCGAAAACATCTTGATGGCTCAGGGTAAGTTTTAAGTCATGTTCAGCGCTGAGTGCGTCCGATTACCGGTTTATCTGCTGAAAATCAGGAGAGCCTGTCACCAGACAGTCTTCCGGAAGGTTTTTTTCGAAGATGCAGACACCTTACTACCCTGAACCCAAGGTTTAAAATCCAGTTGCTCAATCAGGTTAATATCTGTATGCAATATTTAAAAATGAACATATCGGCTTTACGCTGTCTTGACCTCACTAGTAACACTGGAAATTCAAGCAGCTGAGCCTAAAATGCAGTCCCAATCTTTTTTAAAATAGTCTTAATGATCAAACCTGGCAAGACTGGAAAGTCTTTTTTTGTCTTAACCCGGGAAAAATATTCCAGAAGGCGCATGGATGCATGCGCCCTGATATCAGCACCGGAGCAATGAACATCATGCTTGGAGCATTTGACCTCACAGGAAAGCCTGCCGTTGACTTTGTCCTGAAGGACAGCCAGGGCCGCGAACACAGGCTGCAGGATTATCTGGGGCGGTGGCTGCTTATGGTATTTCATCGCCACCTGGGATGACTGGCCTGCCAGCGGCACCTCCTGCAGTTGCAGGAGCAGGAAAAGTTTCTGGAAGAACTGAACGTTCAGATAGCTGTGGTTACCTTTGAGGCGGGTTTTCTGGCCAGGGCCTACGCAGAGGATGCCGGGCTCAAGTGGCCTCTGCTGGTGGATGAGGACCGCTTTCTTTACCATGGCTATGGGATGCTCAAGGCCAGCTTTCTGGAGCTTGTGGGTCCTGCTACCTGGTGGGTATATCTCAAGGAAATCCTGTGGGGCAAGTGGCCTAAAAAAGCCTCGGGCGACGTTTCCCAGCGCGGAGGAGACGTGCTCATCGATCCCGATGGCGTGGTCCGCCTGCATCATATAGGCAGAAGCCCGGCGGACAGACCCGCAGTCAAGTCCATTCTGGAGACAGTCCAGGGTTCGGCCCGGAAGTCATAGATGTCCAGCACTTGTCCGCATTATTCGGGATTTCCTTTTGTCCTTCCCCTGATTTACATGCCCTTTGATTTGCCCTAAAATAATTATTGTTAAAACATAATTTTTTGAATCCCGTCCGGAGACATTAGTGGACATAAATCTGGACCGCAAGGAGGTCAGTACTGCGCTGATTTCCGGAATCATATTCATCCTCCTGGCCCTGGGAGTTTTTTTCCTGACCTGGCAGAATCTCAGGCAGCAGCAGGAGCAGGTCAGGGAACACCTGGCCCTGAGCGCTGAATCAATTGGCCGCAGTATTGAATCCAACCTCTACAGGGGAGCCATGCGCGGCATGGGCGGCATGAGGTGGATGAATAGCCTGGATTTTGTTCCTGCGGCTGAAGATCTTCTCCGGGAGCTTTTGCAGGAGGGAGATGTGATTTTTTTCGCTCTTTACGGGGAGGGCGGGGAAGTGATTTTTTCCAGCCGCGATATCAGGCCTGTTGAATTCCATCCCGACCCGGAAATGCTGGACATGGCGGTTCAAGAGGGCTGGAGAGGGGAAATCGCTCTTGAAGGAGAGCGTGTCTTTGTCTATGGCTTCCGAGCCAGGCGAGTAGGACACAGGATGGGAAGAGCAGAGCCTGAAGCTGAGGCTGGAAGTGGTCGGGGCGTAGTATTCATTGCCCTGGATATGTCCGGCCATCTGGAGGCATACACGGGCTACAAAAGGACCATCATAGTCCAGGCTGCCTTTACACTGGCTGCCATTTTCATCATCGGCTCCCTGGTCTGGGGATATCTGCGCAAGAAGGAGCAGGGCCGGCAGTTCACGCGCCTGAGCAGCTTTCATTCCAGGCTCCTGGACAACATGCCGGACGGGCTTTTGAGCGTCGATCAGGATCTTGATATTACTGCGGCCAATCCTGCGGCCAAGGAGCTGCTGGGACAAGGAAGCGAGATCCTGGGGAAGAAGCTTTCCAGTTTTCTGCCTTTGCAGGTGGAGCCTGGCCCGGATGCACAGTGGGATCAGGTGGAACTGGCAGACAAGTCCCTGGAGGTGCTGTATCTGCCCATCAAGGAAGAACAGGAACTGCTAGTGCTGCTCAGGGACCGGACCAAGATGAGGGAGCTTGAAGGAGATCTGGAGCACTCCAGGCGGCTGGCTGCAGTGGGCCGGTTTGCAGCCGGTCTGGCCCATGAAATCCGCAACCCTCTTGGCTCTCTCAAAGGATTTGCCCAGTATTTTCAGCAGAAATTCGCCGGAGAGGAACCGGCAGCCAAATATGCCCGGACCATGGCTTCCGAGGCTGACCGGCTGAACCGGGTGATCAATGATCTGCTGTACCTGTCCAGGCCCAGAGGACTCAGTCCTGTCCATGTTGATCTGAACGAGCTGTTCGCCCAGGTCGGTGTCCTGCTGCATCTGGATCTGCAAAGCATGGGGGCAAGACTTCACATGGATGCACAAGACGTATCTGTCCAGGCTGATGCGGATCTGCTCAAACAGGCACTGATCAACCTTGTGCTGAACAGCCTGCAGGCAGTTGACCGGGACAGAGGAGAAATAAGCCTGACGGCACGACAACAGGACAGCATGGTGTGTATTGAGGTGGCAGACAATGGGCAGGGAATGGACATTGATGCCAGGGATAAGGCCATGGAGCCGTTTTTTTCCACACGGGACCAGGGCAGCGGGCTGGGACTGGCCATTGTTCACCGTATTGTGCAGGACCATAAGGGCAAAATCAGTATTGACTCGTGGCCGGGCCAGGGAACCACGGTCAGTCTGTATCTGCCCGGGTACCAGGGAAAAGACGCCTGATAAAGTGGAATGGAGATCGGGAATCTACGCATTGGAAGGTATGTAATAGTTGGAGCCATGAGCCGTTCGGGCAGGGGCTTGCCGGCAAGACGCTTGGTAAAAAAGGGTCAGTCTTCCGTGCAGCAGGCCGAAAATTTGAATAAGGGTAGATCGATGCCGAATAATCCCAGGCTGTTGGTTGTGGATGACGAGGCCGGGCATAGAATGATGGTCAGGGCGGTCATGCAGGATCAGGGCTTTGAGGTTCTGGAAGCGGCCAATGGCGCGCAGTGTCTGGAGATCCTGGAGAAGGAACGGGTGGACGTGGTCCTTCTGGACATGAAGATGCCCGGCATGGAAGGCATACAGGTCCTGGAGCGCATAAGCAGGATGCAGGCCCGGATCCAGGTGGTCATGCTTACCGCTTTCGGCAGCGTGGGTTCGGCTGTGGAAGCCATGAAAAAGGGTGCTTTCGATTATCTGACCAAGCCTGCGGATATAGAAGAACTCAAGTCAGTTATTCACAGGGCTTATGAGTACCAGAGGCTGGTACTGGATAATTCCAGGCATAAGCCGGGCATAGGGGCGGTGCAGGCAAGAGTGGAGCTTATCGGCCAAAGCCGGGCCATTTCAAGAGTCCTGGAACTGGTTAGTCAGGTCGGGCCAAGCGAGGCCAACGTGCTGATTCAGGGAGAATCTGGCACAGGCAAGGAACTGGTGGCCAGGGCCCTGCATCAGGCATCTACCAGGAAAAATGGGCCTCTTATAAGCATCAATTGTGCAGCCATGCCGGCTGAACTTCTGGAAAGCGAACTGTTCGGCTACCAGAAAGGGGCCTTTACCGGAGCAGGCAAAGACAAGCCGGGAAAATTCCAGCTGGCAGATAAAGGAACTCTCTTTCTGGATGAAATCGGGGAGTTTCCCCTTCAGCTGCAGGCCAAACTGCTCCGATCCCTGCAGGAGAAGCTCATCCAGCCCCTGGGAGGAGCCAGGGAAATCGGGGTGGATGTGCGTTTTCTGGCTGCCACTAACAAGGAGCTGCTTGAGGAGGTCAGAGCTGGCAGATTCAGACACGACCTGTATTTCCGGCTCAACGTAGTGGAGATCAAAGTGCCGCCGCTGCGGGAAAGGATGGAGGATCTGCCCCTTTTGGTCAATCACTTTGTACGGCTTCTTGGACAGAAAAATAAAAAGGAAATGAGGCGCATCACCCCAGGATTCCTGGAATCCCTTGCCGGGTATGACTGGCCCGGCAATGTCCGGGAGCTGGAAAACGTGATTGAAAGAGCCATTATACTCTCCAGAAGTGATGCACTGGATGTCCGGGATCTGCCTGAAAGTATTGTCCAGGGTGGCATTAAGTCAGGCCCTGAACCGGAACATGAAGATGAATCCCTGGACAGGGCCGAAAAAGAGACCCTGGAAAGGGCCTTAAAAGATCATCAGGGACATCGGGAAAAAACCGCCCAGGCTCTGGGCATCAGCAGGCGCACCCTGCAGTACAAGCTCAAAAAGCACGGGCTGACCAAAAGGACATATTAAAATTGCAAATCAGTATCTTGACTTTTGCTGCTGCAACATGATGCAATTTCATTGTACGCTGCCTGTCTGTATCCTGCCCGCTGCTTCGGGCTCTGATACGGCACAGGATGGATGAAAACCTCCCGGATCACGGAAAATAGCGCTGAATAAAAAAGCATTCGCCGCTGGGTAAAAACTCCGGGATATCATAGTAGCGTTTTCTGATCCGGGTCAGCACCTGCTCCTGGTAGCTCTGAAAATCGAACCCAATGCCCCTGGCCACTGCGAACTCTGTTCCCATAACCTGGACACGGAGGGTTTCGACCCTGGAAAAATACTTCCCAAGCTGTTCAGTGTCCACGCTTTCCCTGCGGGACAGAAAAATAAAGTCCTGTCCCTCCAGGCGCCTGAAATCGGTCAGCCGGTCATCCTCGCGCCCGTATTTGGAACCGGTTCCCAGAACACCCCAGTACTTTCCGGAATAAAAGGACATCACTGCAGACCTGGAATAACTGGGAGTGGTGTAGTGATCAGCCTCCAGGGGCTCCAAGGCCTCGGCCACCCGGGCCGGCTGGAGATAGAAGACCGCATCGCGGTGCAGCTGCGGCCTGTCTTTCAGAATATCCAGAGGCATTGCAAGGAGGGTGACCGCAATAAGCACATGCAGGACAGCATAGCCCGACATGAAGTTGCGCCCCAGTAAAAGGGATTTTCCAGGAGCCTGTGCGTAAAGCACATACAGAAAGGGCAGAAAGCCCAGCACCCAGTGGACGCCCACCGAATACATCCAGGATGCAACGAAAAACACGGCCAGCGGAACCAGTCCCGCCACAGCAAAAAGATGAAGCCCATTTCTGGACATTCCGGCCCGGACACTTCTATGGTGCCTGAACATCTGCACAGCCAGCATAGGAGACATGATCCACACCAGCACGGCCACCAGAACCAGGGGCTGGATCAGGCTGACCTGTCCGTCCTGGGTGCGGTTGACAAAGTTGAACATTATGTTGACCCAGCAGTGGGTATAGTTCCAGTAAAGATTGAGCATTACAAAGGGGAGACAGCCCATGAAAACCAGCCCCAGCCTGGATAGTCTGCCCAGGCCCTGGCGCAGAAAGTGTACCATGTAGGCCAGCAGCAGAAGCGCTGCGAAATACTTGGATAAAAAGGCCAGGCCCAGGAGCGCTCCCGAAAGTATATACATACCGTACCTGTCTTGTTTTTCAGCCCGGTAAAGGGAAAGGACCGACAGAAACATGGCTACGATAAGAGGGGTGTCAGTGCTGACCATGATTCCCAGGAGATAGACCGGGGTCAGCAGCAGAACAGAAGCGCCCACCAAGGCCCTGGATTTGTCCTGGTCCTTCAAAACGCTGTATACTCCCCAGACCAGGACGTATCCGCCCAGAATGGACGGCAGGCGGACAAAAATCTCGCTTTCGTGCAGTTGCAGGCAAAGGTGGATCATCCACCCGATGAGGGGGGGATGGTCGTAATGGCCCAGAGAAGGGAATTTGGCCCAGAGAACGAAGTAGGCCTCGTCTCCGGTCAGGGGGAGCGAATGCGCCAGAGCGAGCTTCAGGGGAACCGAGAGAACCAGGGCAAAATAGAAGAAATTTCTGGCCTGTGAATAATTCATGAGTTGTATCTGAAATATATAAAGCTGTTGTTATGGAGAGATACCCTGCTCATCCCGGGAACCGGTCACTGAATCCGGTTTAACCTGTATCTGTTCAGATGGACAGGCGTTTGAACACTCTTTCAGGGATGTTTCTGATCACAAGCATTATCCAGCGCCAGATCCATCGGGTGTATATCACGTCCTTTCGTTTGCTTATGGCTCGAAATATGTCTGTGGCAGCCTCTTCAGGAGAAGCAGTCAACCTGGGGGGCAGATCAAGCTCTCTGGTCATCTTGGTTTTGATAAAACCCGGCTTGACCGTGATTACCCGGACACCTCTTTTATGGAGCCTGTTTCTCAGTCCGCTGAGAAAAGCGCTCAAACCGGCTTTGGCGCTGCCGTAGACATAATTGGCAGCCCTGCCCCGATCCCCTGCTACTGAACTTATTCCGACAATAAAACCCTCCCCGGACTGTTCCAGGTTATTGGCGGCAATAGTCAGGATGCTCACGCACCCGGTATAATTGGTGTGGATGATGCGCAGCCATTCCTGCTGATTGTGCCTGGCCAGATCCTCTTCGCCCAGGAGGCCGAAGGCGGCAACCACACCCATGGGCCGGGGTTTCAGGGCCTCGTAAAAGCTCTGGTGAGTATCCAGGTCCAGAGCATCAAAATATAACGCCCTGGACTGTATACCGAATCTGATTTCCAGATCCCTGGCGTCCTTGGCCAGTTCCTCCACCTTTCTGCCTGCCAGCTGCAGATCATATCCTGCCTGGGCAAGTTCCCGGGCCAGGGCCCTGGCCACATCCGAACCTGCCCCCAGTATCAATACGCTTTTGCGCATAAGCCAAGCCTCTTGGATTGAAGGGATGTCATTTTGTTGTCAGGGTCCAGACCGTGTTTAATCTCCAGAAATCTGCGGTTTTCCGGGTATCCACGGATAAAGCTGTTCTGATTCATTCTGGCGTCCTTGGCCAGATATACCCGTCCCCCCAGGTCATGGACCAGTTGATCCAGGGTGTTGAGCAGGGCCGTGAGCCCGGGTTTCATGGGGAAGTCCAGGGCCAGGGTATAGCCGCGCATGGGAAAGGACAGAAGACCCTTCTGGCTGCCCAGGAGCTTGAGTACCGCCAGATACGGGGGCAGACCGAAGGAGTTTATGTGGTCCAGGATTCTTTTCAGTCCCGGTCTGGAGTCTTCCTTGGGCAGGACAAACTGGTACTGCAGAAAACCCTTGCTCCCGTAAAGCCGGTTCCAGTGCTGCACCCTGTCCAGAGGGTAGAAAAAAGACTCCAGATCCTGAAAGGAATAGCCTGCATTTGCTCTTCCCCGGGTGTAATAAAGGCTGTTGAAAGCCTTGAGGGCGGCCCTGCTCAGGACCCATCCCGGGAGGTGGCCGGGGATGCTCAGTCCTGCTCTTTCAGGAGGAGAAAGGTTTCGGTCGGGGGCTTCTTTTGCCGTGCAGTGCTCGCCCAGCATGAACAGGCCCGGGTTCTGCCCTCTGGACAGGCAGTCCATCCAGGCCACGGAATAAGTGCAGTCTTCATGAAGCTCGAAAAGCTCCATGAGCTGGTCCAGACTGCCGGCAGGGATGGTTTTTTGCCGGATATATACGCTATGGATGGGCATAAGTCTGATCCTGGCCGAAAGGATCAGCCCCACAAGGCCCATACCGCCGCAGACAGCAGAGAAAACCTCGGGGTTTTGTTCTCTGGAGCAGGTGATGACCTCTCCCTGTGGAGTAAGCATGCGCAGAGAATGAACATGGCTGCCAAAGGCACCGTGGATATGATGGTTCTTGCCGTGCACGTCACTGGCGATGGCCCCCCCCAGAGTAATATATTTGGTCCCGGGAGTTACCGGGAGGAACCAGCCCAGGGGAAGTATGACCCGAAGTATATCTTTCAGGCTGGTTCCGGCTTCACATTCCAGAATCCCCTGCTCCTGGTCCAGGGAGATGAACCGGTTGAATCCGGGGGTGGATATGATGTGTGACGCAAGAGAGCAGTCCCCGTAGGAACGCCCCATTCCCCGGGGAATACATGAGTCCAGTTTGTGGAGAAGCTCCAGAGCCTCTGCTTCAGCCCGGAAATCCCAGAGATTCGCCTCAATACGGGGATAGCTGTTCCAGTTGGCGATAACCAATCAGTGTTCCTTCATGTTTCCAATGTCGGGCCTTAAAGATTCAAGAAAGACAGCCCGGGGCTGAATGGAAAAATAAAGTCTGCCTTGCTTCAGGATTATATTCTTCATACCGACAGTTGTTCTCTGGATTTATCAGGTCCGGAACACCCACTTTTTATCCAGGCGGTATTTCAGGGCATAGCCGGCAGTAAGCCCCAGTGCCCCGCCCAGGTACTTGGCCTGTTCAAACTCGAAATAAAGATCAAAGCCAATTTCAGTGCCCCAGAAGATAAAAGTGGTGAACAGGCCCATACAGGCGTAGGCAGTGAATTTCCGGCTATCTTCAAGAATATCCCTGGAAACATAACGGAAAATATATTTCTTGTCCAAGACGTACTTGGTGAGCAGTCCGGTGAAGGTGCCCAGGGCAAGGGCCAGGTAGAGTGCATGGGATCCATGGTAAAGTCTGAAGCTGATGAACTGGGTGCCCAGATTGACCAGGATGGCTGCCAGGGCGAAAATAGCGTAAAGCAGGGTAAGCTTCATGTCTTGGTCAGGATTAAGAAAAAAAGCAGCCAGCAGATTACAGTAATCTGCATGAACCTGTCCTGCAGGATGACCCTGGTGGGGTTGCCCCCGCCCTGGTCCACAAAGACTATCTGCAGGTAACGCATAATGCCCAGAAGGACAAATACAGCGCTCAGGTACATGTGCTCAGAGCCGAATCTTTCCTGCACTTCCGGGGAAACTGTGTAGAGAATATAGCACACCAGGGTAACTGCGGCCATGATTATCATGGATATATTGACAAAATCCAGAGTGTATCCGTCAATGCATTTTCGCACGTCTTTTCCTTCACCTGCCAGGAGAACATCTTCCCGTCTCTTGGACAGTGCCAGAAACAGGGCCAGCAGAAAGGTTATGAGCACAATCCACTTGGAGGCATGGACCATGGCTGCCGCAGCACCGGCAAATATCCTGAGGACAAATCCCGTTCCAATGATGAATATATCCAGCACAGCCACATGTTTAAGTTTCAGAGTGTAAAAGATATTGAGAAGGGAGTAGCCTGCCAGGATAAATAATATTCTCCAGTCCAGGATTGCTCCAAGACCCAGGCCCAGAAACAGCAGCGCTCCCATATAACGGTAAGCCTGATCCGTGGAAATCAGCCTCTGGGCAAGAGGCCGGTATTTCTTGACCGGATGCCTTCTGTCCTCGTTGACGTCCTTGATATCGTTAAAGATATAGACGCTGCTGGCCACCATGCAGAAGGCGATGAAAGCCAGCAGAGTCCTGAGCAGGGGCTCAGGCTCCAGAAAGCGGAAAGAAAAAAACAAAGGGGCAAATACAAAAAGGTTCTTTATATACTGGTGNGGACGTAAAAGCCCGATGTGAGCCTTGCTGAGCATGGGTGATGCGGGGATTAGGGGTTAATAATGAAAGAAAGTCCCGGGTGCACTGCCGANAGCATAAGTGTGCAGCAATAACGAGATGTTGTCTAGTCCCGGCAGAGGGTTGCGGCCTGTATGGACTGAAGTTTCTGGTCCCAGTAAAGGTCCAGGACCTTGTTTCCGGGTGTTAACCCGGCCCAAAGAGAGAGGTCTTCTCCGGTGCAGCGCAGATACAGGCAGATGAGGGCCAGGATCTCCGGGTCTGTTTCATGTTCCAGGGCGGATTCAATTCGTGTCCAGGCCTTCCTGGCCACTTCCGGGCGGACCTGGGCCATCCTGGCGGTTCCCCAGAAAGCTCCCCGCCGCAGGGGGAGATATTCCAGAAAATTGTCACTGCCGCTGCTGCCGGGTGCCATGTAGGAAAAAAGGATGCGGTGGAATTCCAGGGCAAGCTGCTCATGGCGGGCCATGATCTCTCCCATGCATTCCGGAGAACCCCAGCCAATCCCTCCGGATTCGTCATTCAGGGTCCACATGAACCGGCGCATGACTATCCTGCCCTGTTCCGGCTCCTTTCGGGCCAGTTCAGCCGTCACCAGGCCTACAGCAGTGACGGCATGCCATTTTACCAGTTTTCTGGGACTGAGCAGGGCTGAATAGAGAATTCCCAGGACTTTTTTAGGGGGATACTCCAAAAACACCGGCAGAACATCCTGAATATCATCCCGGTCCAAAAGGACCGGGATTTCTTTTTTCAGGCTTCTGGATCCACGGCTGGCGCTTCTGCTTTGCATAAGAAAAGCTTGGGAACTGGTGTTCAGTTTAAAGTGCAGGCATTTTCAGACGTTATTTAGAAACCTTGTTTTTTATGGCTTCTGCCAGGGCCAGGCCCAGTTTTTTGCATTCGGCCAGATGTTCGTGATTGGGCACAAATTGAACGCGCAAAGGTTTTTGGGGCAGTTCAAAACCGGCCTCTTCCAGGATTTTGGCCATGGCTCCAGGAGCTTCCCCGCTCCAGCCGTAGGAACCCAGGGCCGCACCAATCCTGTTTCTGGGTTTTAACCCCTTCATGTAGGTCAAAAAATCAGCCATCAGAGGAAGCATTCCGTTGTTGTGGGTAGGCGAAGCGCAGACCAGTGCTGCCCCATCAGAGAATTCGCCCATGACATCGCTGTGATGAAAGGATTTCAAGGACATGACCCGGACATCAATACCCTCAGCCTGCAGTGCATCAGCCACGGCTTTGACCATTTTTTCGGTGCTGCCCCACATGGTGTCAAAGACAAGAACCGCTTTTGGTTTCAATTTCTGCTCTGCAAACTCCTGGTAAGCGGACAGGATTTTTTCCGGGTGTGTGCGCCAGATTACTCCGTGGTCCGGTGCAATCATGTCAATCTCCAGGCCGGCTTCCATGACCCGGTCCAGCAGTTTCAGGACCAGCGGAGAATAGGGCAGAATAATATTGGTGTAGTAGTGCCTGGCCTCCCTCAACAACTGGTTCAGGTCATGCTGGTCATCAAATATTTTGCTGGTGGCGATGTTTTGACCAAAGGCGTCACTGGAGATTAAAAGCTTTTCCTCAGGGATGTAGGAAAACATGCTGTCCGGCCAGTGAAGCATCCTGGTTTCCATGAAGTGGACATTTCTTTGTCCCAGAGAGATGCTTTGTCCGTCCTTGACCGTTTCCAGGGGCCAGCCCGAAGGGTGAAAGTGGGCATGAACCGATTTCTCACCCATGGGGGAGCTGAAGATCTTTTCAGGACTTATTTTATCCACCATAAAAGGCAAAGCCCCGGAGTGGTCCATTTCCACGTGGTTAACCACGATGTAGTCTATTTCCTCAAGACGAACCAGGCTGCGGATCTGGTGGTAAAGATCCCACTTGAATTTTACCGGCACCGTATCAAAGAGGGTGGTCTTGTCATCGAGAACCAGGTAGGCGTTGTAGGTGGTGCCCCTGCGGGCCAGGGCATAGCCGTGAAAGTTCTGGAGGTTCCAGTCGGTTACCCCTACCCAGTATATTCCCTTTCTGATTTCCATCGCAGGCATATATCCTCCTGAAAGTCAACGGAATTGGGTGTATGAATATTCCGAATCCGTAAGAAAGAAATAGTCCCGTCCACTGATACCTATGGACGGAACTATTCAGCCGGGATCAGCCCTCTGGAGCAAAACTGTCCTTGCCTGCTCCACAAACCGGGCACACCCAGTCTTCCGGAACATCCTCGAACCTGGTCCCTGCTGCAACACCGTTGTCAGGATCACCTTCAGCAGGATCATAAACATAACCGCAAATCGTGCATACCCACTTGTTCATCAGACATACTCCTTTAATTTTTATCCATTTTCAGCTGACTCTGGATAATGCAGCCCGGTTCCTTGAGCTCACCATGTGGTGTACTCAGAATTACTGCGCTGAACCGGGGCCGGCAAGGGAACGGAAACATTTTTTCCCGCCCCCGCAAACAGGACATTTCCAGTCATCAGGCAGACCTTCAAACATAATTCCTTTGGGGACCTTGCCTTTGCGGTCTCCCCTGTCCGGATCATAAGTATATCCGCAATTAACCGTCTGACATTGCCACATCTGTTCGGGTAGGGCCATTTCGTGCTCCTGATTATGGATATTGTTCAGACCCGGGCGGTTCTCTTCCTGAGAACTGAAATTGTTCAAAAGACCCGCCGGGCATTAAGGACGGTATTACCAGCAATGATCGCACAAAACTTCAAAATGGGCCTGGGGATGCGCACAGGAAGGGCATTCCTCCAGGGCTTCAGGCCCCTTGTGGGTGTACCCGCAGTTCTGGCATTTCCAGGTGACCTCCTTGTCTTTTTTAAAGACCGATCCCTTGTCTATATTGGCTATAAAGTTTCTGTATCTTCTCTCATGGAACTGTTCGGATATGGCAATGGCCTCCATGGCGTCGGCCACCTCGGGGAAGCCCTCTTCCCTGGCGGTTTTGGCGAATTCCGGGTACATGACCTGATGCTCGTGGTTTTCGCCGGCTGCGGCTTCATGCAGATTTTCCATCGTTGTTCCGATCTTTCCTGAAGGATAGGAGGCCTGAATCTCTACCTCTCCACCTTCCAGAAATTTGAACAGCCTTTTGGCATGTTCTTTTTCGTGGTTGGCAGTTTCTTCAAAAATGTTGGCTATCTGAACATAGCCGTCTTTTCTGGCCTGTTTGGAAAAGTAGGTATACCTGTTGCGGGCTTGAGATTCGCCGGCAAAGGCGGTCAAAATATTTTTTTCTGTTTGTGTGCCTTTTAAGGACTTCATAGATACAACCTCCTTGTTATTTTTCATTTGAATCAAAACCGGTTTGATCCTGAAAGGTACCGGATGAATGCCTTTTATTCAAAAATGAGAACCTTTGATACAGGCCGTGCTCAAAACGTCAACCAGCAATTCCCAATGGATTCTACGACCGGTCACATTCCGGACACACGCCGAGCAGCTCCAGACGTACGCCGGTGATTTTGAAGTCTGTCTTCACCCGGGTCAGTTCTTCCATCTTGAGATTGAGTTCTTGGTGCACATCCCTTACCCTGCCACAGTCTGTACAGATTACATGCAGGTGAGGTTCAGGAATGCCGTCGAATCTTTTCTGCTCTCCGCAGGTTTCGATTTTCTGGATCAAGCCTTCTCTGGAAAGGATGTCCAGGTTGCGGTAAACGGTGCCCAGGCTGATGTTGGGCAATTCCTTGCGAACCGTATCGTATACCTCGACTGCAGAGGGATGGCTGGTGGTGCTTTTGAGCTTTTCCAGAATAACTTTTCTTTGTTTGGTTAAGCGCATTTTTTGCCTCTTTTTAGGAATCATTATTAGTATTTCATTTTGGTGTCAAGTCTTGACTCAAAGTTTCTTAAAGGTATACAGAAAAAATTTTCAAGGCCCGGGACAGCGTGGCTGTCCCGGGCCTTGCTAGCTCCAACGGGCTCTTCTTACTACCTAACTATTCGACAGCAATCATCTCCTCTATATCCTGGTATGTTTTTTCCCCTATACCGGATACCTGCATAATATCTTCTGTACTCTCAAACGGGAAGCGCTCCCTGTGCTCTATGATTCTTTCAGCCAGTGCCGGTCCTATGCCGGGCAAGGATGTTAACTCTTTGGAATCTGCGGAGTTGATGTTCACAGTGTCCTGAGCGCTCGATGTAACAGGCGCCAGCATCAGAACAAGGACCATAATCAGGGTGATGGCTGCAGGTTTGAAAGTACTCATGTTTACCTCCTTATTCAGGTTTGCTCCAGAAGGCCCGTTGAAGCCAGTAAAACATAGGTATTTTCTGTAATTATCGCACAGCTTAAAGTGATGTTAAAAATAACTACTTAAAATACATTAAAGTTTAAATTATAATACCTTATAATAATTTATTTTGCAAGTTTTTAATAGCATTCTCATTAAGATGGCGGTCCATGTTTTTTCAGGGATGTAATACAGAGTAAACTTTTTTGATTCCTGCCAGCTATCCTTACAACATGCATTGAATCAAAAAACGATCAGAGTTTGGCCGGGCAGGTCAAAACAACGGAGAGGTTAAGAGGGCTATGGAAGCAGATCACAGCCCCTAATGACTAGTCTGAAGTAACTCTTTGTGCAGGCAAAGATATCAGCCATTAGTCGGGGGCTTGCTCAGGAGTCGGCTGAAAAGGCTGGGAAGCTTATTTTATCTTAAGTGTTGCTTGACTTTGAAGGTTAAATTTCCTCAACTTTTGCTGTGGATTAGTATAGCATTCTGGATCAATCTCTTTATTACGTGGATGTAAAATCCACACGTTGCGTCGAGGAGCCAAATTTAAAAAAGCGATCTGGACCTAAAAGACCCCTTCACGAGTGAAGGGGTCTTTTAGCTAATGGCTATATATTACTCTTCCTGAATGCTCTGCTGTACCTGGCGCATCAATTCCCGGGCCTGTTTCAGCTTTTCCTGCTGTTCGGGGGAAACCTGGGTGCCTACATAGTCGGCCTTCTGGGACATTTCTTCCAGCATACCTCCCAGGACCATGTTTCTGACCACTCCAGGCAGATTCTCCAGTTCAGCGATCCTGGCATCCATTGCGGCCACTTCTTGAGTTGCCTGCTCCACCTTCTGAGTTGCCTGCTCCACTTTCTGGGTTACATCTCCCAGGCTTTTGTCCATCCTGTCATCCATATCTTGGACCATGGACCTTGTTTCCTCAATCAGGCCAACCTGCTCGGAAACCTCATTGACCTTGGAATTAACAGTGTAATAAAAAATGACCAACAGGAACACGGCCAGCACTGAAATTACAAGAGCCACCTTGCCCATATCCTGTTTGACTCCACCTACCTCATCCGCGGAAAAACTGGGATTGCCGTCGCTCTGTTCTTCGCCGACGGGCTTTATTTTCTCCTGGGACATTACCTGAAAACCTCCTTTAATGATTTTCCTGCTTTAAGATCTGTGCCCTTTTCTGTTGCCGCTGAAAGTCCAGGATTATCCGGAGACATAACCGATAGTCCTGCAAGACTTTCCTACCTGGTCTTTGCTCAAATGCCTCTACCCGAAAACCCGGGCTATAGCAAGTTTAAAATGCAGGCTTTTCAGAAGGAGGAAAGAGCATCATAACTTTCTGAGATAAATCAACAACATTAATATTTACTGGTTGGGTTCCAGGCCAGGACCTTCAAAAAAAGGTTTTTTTTCAGGTTCAGGTCCAAGGCGGATGCAGGCTGGCATGAAAAAGCTCCGTCTGAATGTCAGAAATGTTCAGGATTATAAAGATTTCTTGTGCTCCCCCCTTTTTTCAGAAATGATTTGTCCCACGGTCAAAGCATATCCGGTCTTGATTTTTTGGTCAGGATAATTAAGATCCTCTCTGTACCTTGAGCAGGCTGAACGCGTCTCGGGGGTTTTATTCCCTGCACATTATCCTGCAGTTTAACCATAATGAGGATGTTATGGCCATAAGAATGAAAAAAGGATTCTGGATATTCCTGGTCCTGGTGCTGGCCGCCGGACTGGGCTATGTTTACGTGTTTCATGTGGACCAGGAAAAACCAGTTGTACAGGCTTTTCCTGAAGAAACCCATACCAACGGTGACGAACCTCTTGAGATCCGTGTTCATGATCCCGGCCTGGGCCTTAGAAGCGTGGAAATATCCGTTATCCAGGGCCAGGAAGTCAAAAAGACCGTCCTGGAGGAACTGGGTGCAGGTGTACACGACTGGTCATCCTTCATTGACCTGCCCGATCTGGTCCAGGGAGAATTTACTCTGCAGATCAGAGCAGTGGACCGTTCTATTCTCAACTGGGGGCGGGGCAATGTTTCCGAGCTTTCCCGGACCATGGTCTTTGACAGCATACCACCGTCCATTTCCATGGTGAGCAATGTACACAATCTGAACCAGGGTGGAGCAGGGCTGGTTATATATTCCCTGTCCAAGGAAGCACAACACACCGGGGTAAGAATTGGAGACTATTTTTTTCCGGCCCTGAAACAACCGGATGGAAATTACTATTGTCTTTTCGCCTTTCCCTATGACGCTGATCCGACAGGGGATATTCCCCGTATCGAGGCCAGGGACAGGGCGGGAAATGAACAGGTATCAGGTTTCAATTATCACGTAAATCCCCGTTCTTTCAGACAGGCCCGGCTGAACATCAGCGACAACTTCCTGCGCTCCCAGATGCCCCAGTTTGAGAGCCATTTTCCTGATGAGAACGATTTCTTCGAGGTTTTTCTGCTGGTCAACCGGGACCTGAGAGAAAAGAACCGCGCCAGGATCAAGGAAATAGCCGCCAGGACCTCTGCAGATCTGAGTCTGGACAGCCCGATGCTGCGTAAGCCCAATTCCGCACAGATGGCCGGGTTCGCTGATCACAGGACATACTACTATAACGACGAAGAAGTGGACCGCCAGGTGCACATGGGCGTGGATCTGGCTTCCACAGCCCAGGCCCCTGTACCGGCAGCGGGTGGTGGACGCGTGGTATTTACCGGAGATCTGGGCATTTACGGACAGACTGTAGTCCTGGATCACGGTCTGGGTCTCCAGACCCTGTACGCTCATCTGAGCAGCGTCCACGTCCAGGAGGAAGAGGAAGTCGAGCGGGGACAGAACCTCGGCCGGACAGGGACCACGGGCCTGGCTGTGGGAGATCATCTGCACTTCGAGGTTCTGGTTTCCGGAGTTTCAGTCAACCCGGTGGAGTGGTGGGACCCCAGCTGGCTGGAAAACAATATTTTCAGTAAACTGAAGCCTAAGGATTAACCGGAGTTTTTCGGCTGGGGGGTTTCCCTTACGTAAGGCATGGCCTTTCTCCCCGGTTCCTTATCAATGCATGTTAGTGATGCATCAAAGCAGCCTGAACCTGTTTTCCAGATTCAGCTCATGAGCATGCTGTTCAATCTGTTCCTGGGCTCCCAGGATGCAAATGACACCCTGACCCTGCTTCAGAGCTTTATCCAGGGACATGCCGAAATCCCTGAAATCTTCAGCCCATGCATCAAGTACCTGATCCCTTATGCTCTGGCGGTATTCATCAGTTATTCTGGTCAGATATCTAACCATTGAAGAAAGACCCTTGGCATCGGGCAGCTGATAACTGTCCATTTCCCCGATGGCACCGATGACAGCTTTTTCCACTTCATCAGGGTCCAGCTCCTCCCGGGCAAGGTACCTGCCTGATTCTTGGAAAGCCTGCAGTGTTTCCAGAATATTGGGATCCCTGTAAGATGAGAAAGCCATAACATTGCAGAAATGGTCGTAACTGCCAAAGGCCCCGTATGCTCCGCCCTGGACACGGATTTTGTCCCACAGCCAGCTGGCCCGCAAAAATCTGGCAGCTGCCATGGCTGCTCCGTCAAACCGGTATCCGGCTGATTCAAGGTCCACTGCCCGGCCCACATAGTTGACCATGGCAGGAATATACATGGCTTCGTTGCCCGGGGCGCAACTCCACTTCCATTTGCTCCTGGAAATGTCAGGATCGGGAAACGGGGCTAAAAAGCCGTCAACAGCAGCAAGGTACTGGGTCAAAAGTTTCTGTTCAGCAGTCAGATTGAGCAGGAGAGCCTTTCTTTGCAGCAATAGTTCCTTGATTTGGTGCAGATCCCTGAGTACCAGGTTCCATTTTTTGTCAATTTTTTCAATAAGATGTCTTAAAAAGAGCAGGTAGCTCACCCCGGACATATGTTCCTGGGCCCAGTCAGCTTCGGAATATCTGGCCTTGAGGCGCATGCCCACCACCCGGTGACCGGATGGTATCAGAGCCTGCTCCATTCCGGCCTTTTCCTCCAGGACCAGCTGCCTGAAGCGCTCCTTATTGTCCAGATGGACGGAAAAGAGTATTTCCCTGAGAATGTCCAGCATGTCAGGAACCCTGTCCTGAAGGGATTTTCCCCTTAAAAAAAGACAGCAGACACAGTCCTTTTCTTCCAGCACTGAATGGGCAAAAGGCACAGGGACAATGCCTCCGGTGAGCCGCCTGATCCTTGTGGTCAACCGGACATAATCCTCGCGTTCAGTGCCCATCTCCAGGAGAGCGCGACCGAACAGGGGCACGTAAGACAGGTATTTCTGAGGCAGAAAATGCAGGTCAAGGCCCAGATCCAGATAAAAAATGCCGGCAGTGGGCTGAGGATGCAGCAGCAGGCGTACTCCGTGCATGTCCCGCTCCTGCCTGGGAATGCTAGTGATCTTGGGCTCCAGGTCGACCCTCTTCAGCCTGGGGATTTTGGCAAGTTCCCCGGGGTCGTCATGCTTCTGCTGCCAGCGCAGAATATTGCGGGTTTCCTGCACCAGTTTTTCAGTTTCCTCCAGATCCAGAGTTTGCCTGATCTTCTCCAGCCTGCGGGTTTCCATGTCCTGGATTCTGCGTTCCATATCCGGATCAGGCTTGAGAACTACAACGGTTCTGTGCTGGTTATCCAGTAAATGCGTCTGGATCAGATCTTCAAAGACCTTTTCTCCCCGGTCGACCCTCTGTTTCAGTTGATCCAGGATTTCAGAGAACTCCAGGAGAATGAAAGGGCTTTGATCATAGAGCCAGGTGCTCAAAGCCCTGAACATGACCGCCAGACCCCTGGGAAAGGACCCGGTGTTGTTTTCCCGCAAGGCGAATTCAACACTGCTCAGAGAGGCTCTGACCACTTCAGGGTCAATGCCGTCCCGGGCCAGCTTATGCAGGGTATCCTGTATCAATCGCTCCAGCCGGTCCAGATTCTCAGAAAGCACCCCCTTCATGCCCGTGGAATAGTACATCTGCCGGATGTCGTTTTCCAGGCCTACCCCGGCCAGATCTTCGCCGAGGCCGGATTCTATAAGTGTTTGGCGCAGGGGGGAAGCAGGCATACCGGTGAGAATAAAGTCCAGGATGCGTAAACCAAGGTTCAGCCCGGGGTCAAAAGTTTCCGGGAGCAGCCAGTTCATGGTCAGGAAGCATTTGGGATTGCTTTCCAGAGAAGCGCTGTAGCCGCTCTCAACCCGCAGGCCCAGATTTTTTGGTGCCTGGATCCTGATTTCCGAGTTCACGTCCAGGGGTTCAAAAAGGTCCAGGTAGGCTGCAAGTCTGTTCAGTCTTTCTGTTTCAGGATCATCGCCGTAAAAAAAGATCCAGGCGTTGGAAGGATGGTAGTAGCGCCGGTGAAAATCCAGGAAATTGTCATAAGTGAGCTCAGGAATTTCCTCGGGCCGCCCACCTGAGTCCAGGCCGTAGGTGGAGTCAGGGAAAATGGACTGCTGGGAGTATTCAGCCAGCAGACTGTCAGGAGAGGAATAGGCGCCTTTCATTTCATTATACACCACCCCCTTGAACTTAAGAGGGGCATCCGGTGATTTAAGCTCCAGATGCCATCCCTCCTGGGCAAAAATCTGTCTGGATATCCTGGGGAAAAACACTGCATCCAGGTATACGTCCATGAGGTTGTACAGGTCCTGCCTGTTCTGACTGGCCACTGGATAACAGGTCTTGTCCGGAAAGGTCATGGCGTTGAGAAAGGTCTGCAGCGAGCTTTTCAGAAGCTCCACAAAGGGCTCTTTGACCTTGTACTTGCGTGAACCACACAGTACCGAATGCTCCAGGATATGGGGCAGTCCTGTGTTGTCCCTGGGCGGGGTCCTGAAATTGATGCTGAAGACCTTGTTTTCATCCTGATTGGTCAAGGACAGTATCCTGGCACCGGTTTTTGTGTGAGAAAAAAGCCTGGCCAGTGAATTGATTTCCGCAATCTTTCTTTCTTCAATGAGCATGAATTTTTTATTGCAATTCACTTTTCCTCCAGTTCGCAAAAAATGGTTCTTTTCGTGCCGGCCTGCTGCTATGCGCTTAACTGGACCAGCCGGGCAGTCTAAAAGGCCGCCCTTGCCGGAAAGTAAGGGTTTACCGGCAATGACCGGCTTGAAGGGCCAGATTATGGACATGTCCCAAGGCGGTCTTTATTGTCAAATGCTCTGGAATCAGGCATACATAGTTGTATTCGACCTTAAACACAACCAGTCCGAGCCACTGTTTTTTACATGCAGGCTCTGTCTTCTGGCCGTAAGACTTGACTTCACTGTTTTAATAAGACAAAATTTTTGTTTATCTTCTGATATAATGTAATTGAATAGCTACACTAAAGGTAAGTTCATGTCTAATTTCAAAAAAACCCTGAACCTTCCCAGGACTACTTTCCCCATGAGGGCCAGCCTGACGTCCAACGAGCCCCGCATACTTGATTTCTGGCAGGAAGCAGACGCGTATCAGGAAATGGTTCAGGCCGGCAGAGACTGTCCCCGCTACGTGCTCCATGACGGGCCGCCTTATGCCAACGGGCATATTCACATGGGTACCGCCATGAACAAGGTGCTCAAGGATATGATCGTCAAGTCCAAAAATTTCCAGGGTTTTCGCGCTGAATATGTACCCGGCTGGGACTGTCACGGCCTGCCCATAGAGCACAAGGTGGATCAGGAATTAAGGGCCAAAGGCAAGCAGGTGCCGCCCCTTACAGTGCGCAGGCTGTGCCGTGAATACGCCAGCAAATATCTGGATATCCAGCGCAATGAATTCAAGAGGCTGGGAGTATTCGGAAAATGGGACGATCCCTACCTGACCATGCATCCATCCTATGAGGCCTCCATTGCCAGGGAACTGGGTCGGTTCATGGAAAAGGGTCAGGTGATCCGGGGGAAAAAGCCCATCTACTGGTGCATGGACTGCAGGACAGCCCTGGCTGAAGCGGAGGTGGAATACTCGATGCACACCTCTCCTTCAATCCACGTATCCTTTCCCCTTGATGATCCGGGTCTTCACAAGGTATTCCCCCGGGCGGAGCCTGACAGAACCTATGCCCTTATCTGGACCACAACCCCGTGGACTCTGCCCGGAAACACTGCTGTCGCAGTTCATCCGGACCTGGAGTACTCCCTTATCCTGGTCAAGGGGGAATATTTCGTTGTGGCCAGTGAACTGGTGAAAGACAGCGCTTCTGTTCTGCAGTGGCATGATTACTCTGAAGTCGGCAGGGTGCGGGGCCGTGATCTGGAAGGCCTTCTGACCCGCCATCCTTTTCTGGAAAGGGTCTCGCCCGTTGTGCTTGCCCAGCATGTTACCCTGGAAAGCGGGACTGGACTGGTGCATACAGCTCCTGGCCACGGACGAGAAGATTATGATACGGGACTCAAGTATGGCCTGGAAGTGATCTCTCCTCTGGATGACCAGGGCCGCTTTGATGAGTCCGTGCCTTTGCTGTCCGGAAAAAACGTGCATGAAGCAAACCCCCTGGTAATCAACAGACTCAAAGAGCTGGGTCTTCTGCCGGCCCAGAAGAAACAGAGCCACTCATATCCCCATTGCTGGCGCTGCAAGCAGCCTGTGATTTTCAGGGCAACCACCCAGTGGTTCATCGCCATGGAAAGGAACGGTCTCCGCCAGAAGGCCCTGGAGGCCATCAAAAACCATGTCAACTGGATTCCGGCCTGGGGACGGGAGCGCATCTACTCCATGGTTGAACAGCGCCCTGACTGGTGCATCTCCAGGCAGAGAAACTGGGGCGTGCCCATAGTGGCCCTGTTGTGCACCCAATGCGACTTTGCCTATACTGATCCGGACTGGTTTTTCTCCATGGTCGAGCGGTTCGAAAACCACGAACGAGGCTGTGACTACTGGTTTGAAGCCCAGGTCCGGGATATTGTCCCCCCTGGCCTGGTATGCCCCCGGTGCGGTACTGATAAATGGCAGATGGAGGATGATATCCTGGATGTCTGGTTCGATTCAGGTACCAGCTTTGCAGCGGTTCTGGAGAAAAGGCCGGAATGCTTTTTCCCCGCGGACATGTACCTGGAAGGGACTGACCAGCACCGGGGCTGGTTTCACAGCTCCCTGCTGGCTGCTGTGGGCACCAGGGACACGCCTCCGTACAGGACGGTGCTGACTCATGGTTATGTTGTGGACGGAGAGGGACGCAAGATGTCCAAGTCTCTGGGCAATGTCATTGCTCCCCAGGAAATCATAGACAGGTACGGGGCAGAAATTCTGCGCATCTGGGTGGCTGCCGTAGACTACCAGGAGGATGTCCGCCTTTCTGATGAGATCCTGACCAGGCTGGTGGATGCATATCGCAGAATCAGAAACACCTGCCGCTTTATCCTGGGCAATCTTTATGATTTTGATCCGGTCCGGGACATGGTCAGATACCGGGACATGCACTCTCTGGACCGTTATGCCCTGCACCTGGTCATGGAGAAGGACAGGGCCATGTGCAAGGCCTTTGACAGGTTTGAATTTCACAAAGTATACCATAGTCTGCACAACCTTTGCGTGCTGGAGCTTTCTTCTTTTTATCTGGATATAATCAAGGACCGGCTATATGTTTCAGCCCCGGCCAGTACAGCCCGCAGGTCCGCACAGAGCACCCTGTATTTTATCCTGCAGGTTCTACTGAAAAATATGGCTCCGGTGCTCAGCTTTACAGCTGAAGAGATCTACCGCCATCTGCCCGATGCTTTAAGAGGTGAGTCCCCGACAGTGTTCGGTTGGCGACCGGTGTTTCCCGGACTGGATATCATTGACCAAAAGGAAAAAGAGCTCTGGGACCTGGTAAGCACTGTTAGACAGGAAGTGACCAAGGCCATTGAACCCTGGCGCAAATCCAAGGAACTGGGGCACTCTCTGGACAGCCGGGTGGTGCTGTATCTTGACCCGGAAAAGCTTGCATCCCTGCAAACACTGGAATCCCAGCTCAGGGATGTGTTTATTGTTTCCCGGGCTGATCTGCGTTCCCAGGACCAGGCCGGGAAAGACGCCTTTGTCAGTCAGGAAGTAGAGGGGTTGAGCATTGAAGTATATCGCGCCCCAGGCGGGAAATGTCCGCGTTGCTGGGTATACAGTGAAAAATTGAATGAATCTTCCGGTGAGAAAGAGGTCTGCCCCAGATGTGCACAGGTTCTGGAGGAACTGGAAATAGTCACAGAGTGAAGGTCATCTCATGTTGATCACCGGCATTCGGCCGGTGTATAAGGGCTTGACCGACATTACGGCAACCTGTTTAAAAACCATCAGAAATCACAAAGGGAGAAAGAGTGTGCCTGCCAAGTATAAACTGGTTCTCGTCCTTTCCGCAGTGGTCCTTTTGCTGGACCAGATAACCAAAATCTGGATTGAAAGTAACCTGGCCCTGGGCGAAACCAGAGCAGTGATACCGGGTTTTTTCAACCTGGTCTTTGTCCTGAATAAGGGAGCTGCCTTCGGTTTCCTGGCCGATCTGGAAGGAGCCCTCAGGACTTATTTTTTCATCGGAGTCACTGGACTGGCAGTGGTTCTGATCATATATCTGCTGAGAACAGTACATCGCCGTGATTTTTATCTGTTCACAGCCCTGGGACTTATACTGGGTGGAGCCCTGGGGAACTTGATAGACCGCATCAGGCTGGGCATGGTAATAGATTTCCTGGATTTTCACCTGGGAAGCCATCACTGGCCTGCATTTAATCTGGCTGATGTTGCCATATCCGTGGGCGCGGTGCTGCTTATAGTCTCCTTTTACAAGAAAAAGCGGTATGCAGCCGATTCTGATTGAAATAGGCGGCATAAGCATCTTTGCCTTTGGTTTTTTCATAGCCACCGCCTATCTTCTGGGCATGGCCTGGACCATGCGCGAAGCAGGGCAGAAAGGACTGGACCCCGGACTTGTACTTGAGTTCGGCTTCTATGTCCTGCTGGCTGGACTCTTGGGAGCCAGGGTGCTGCATGTGCTTGTTCACCCGGGGAACATCTCTGCTGAACCATGGAGCATCTTCAGGTTCTGGGATGGAGGTCTTGATTTTCTGGGCGGGGCCTTGCTGGGCTCAGGGGTTCTGATTATTTACCTGCTGGGAAAAAAACAGGATGTTCTGGCCTGGCTTGACGCGCTGGCTCCCGGTGTGGCTCTGGGTCTTATTCTGGGGTGGACCGGGTGTTTTTTTGCCGGCTGTGGTTTCGGAAGCCCCACAGATCTGCCCTGGGGTGTGACCTACACACATCCCGGCTCCCTGGCCCCGCTCTTTGTGCAGGTGCACCCCATTCAGATTTATTATGCCCTGGGGTCCCTGGCAATATTTACAGTGCTTGTTCTTTTCAAGAACAGGCCGAATATGACCGGCCAGCTTGCACTTCTTTTTTTAATCCTGTATGCTGTATTAAATACAGGGGTTGATTTTTTCCGGGATGGTCATCAGGAACTGGTCTGGCTTTTCAGTTTTAACCAGATCATATATCTGACGTTTTTTTTCACTGGCATGGGGCTTTTTTTGGGGAGGAAAAAGGGAGCAGGCTGACTGCTCTGTCTGTCAAGCCCCGCCTCTGAAAGCCTGAAATGGAAACAGCCGGTCAGAACTTGAACCATTCCTTTTGAGCAGGTTATAATAGTTTAAAAAGACATAAAATCATGTTTGAAATCCCTTTAATCGAGGCCTTAAGGACCAGTCCGTGGGCTTTGTTAATTTTAATTCTCCCGATACTGCCCAATTTGTGGGCTATTCTGCATATTTTCCGCTGTGATTTTAACACGGCCCAGGAAAAAATGGTTTGGCTGGCGGTGGCAGTGTTTATCCCTTTTCTGGGGGGTATGTTGTATATTTTCTGGGGGCGAAGGCGAGGCGTTAAAGTATGTTGAAAATCAAGTCAGTCTTGTGTTTTTTGCTGGCACTCGGACTGAGTGCCTGTATCACTGCTCAGGGAGATGTGGACCGGCTCCAGATGCAGCTCAGGACTCTGGAAAGACAGCATTATCTCGACAAACAGCGCATGGAGCAGCAGCTTGAGACATACCGGGAGCAACTGGCAGCCCACATAGAATCTGTAGAAGGGAAGATTTCTGAAACAGGCGGGCCGGTTCAGACTACCCAGGCTCATTTATGGGCTGAAATGGAATCCCTAAGGTTCCAGGTGGCCACCATGAGCGGCAACCTGGGTGCCCTGGAAAGAAGGGTTGCCGGGCTTCAGGATGAAGATTTCGACTGGTCCAGAGAGGTTGAGAGTCTTCAGAAGAAAACCATAAGGCTGGACCGGGCCCTGAAGACCCTGGCCAGCAGGCTGGACATTGACATAAGCGAGGAAATGGAAGCTGTCATTGCTCAGGACAGACCTGCCCCCGGAATGGAAGAAGGGGTGGAAACTGCTCAGGCTCTTTATCAGCGGGCACTGGATTCCTTTTATGATCGCAGGTACGATCAGGCCCAGTCATTGTGGGAGGAGTTTGCAGAAAACTTTCCTGAACACGATCTTATATCCAATGCATATTTCTGGCAGGGAGAGTGCTTTTATCAGCTCCAGGACTACGCCCAGGCTGTAGTGGCATATCAGGAAGTGCTGGAAAATTATCCCGAGAGCAACAAGATTACTGCCAGCATGCTCAAGCAGGGCATGTCATTTATAAATCTCGGCCGGAAAGATGCCGGGAAGCTGGTTCTGGACGAACTGATTCAGAAGTATCCCCAAACTGCCGAAGCCAGACGGGCAAAGGCTTTTCTTTCCGAACACGGACTATGATCTTTCAGGATAACCCGTCATGCACACAACTGAAGAATATTCCAGGATAATTGCCCTGCATTTCTCGCCTGAAGTGGTCCGCAAGCCCATGATGTACAATCTGGCCAAGAAATTCGACCTGACATTCAATATTCTCAAGGCCAGAATCAGTCCCAGGGAAGAGGGGCATATGATCCTGGAGCTCTCCGGAAACAGGGAGGACTTCAAAAAAGGAATATCATACCTGCAGAAGCACGGGATCAGCATTCAGGATGTGGCCCAGTCCATAACCAGGGATGAAAGCATTTGCACTCATTGCGGATTGTGCACTGCGCTTTGTTTTAATAAGGCCCTCAGCCTGGATCCGGAAACCAGGGTAATCGTGTTTCATGACTCCAGGTGCACAGCCTGCAGCAACTGCACCAGAATTTGTCCAGTTGGGGCCATGCATGTGGAGACCAACGGGGATTCGTAAGGCTGAATTTCAGCCGGCCGGGGGCTCGGATGCCTGTCCCTGCTCAGGAAAGATATATCTGAATAAGAGACGCAACAGTCATCTTATCATATTCTGGAGTCAGCACTCATTGACCGGCAGTGTGACGCATCAGGGCAGAAGCAGCGTGGTATGCAGAAGCGGATAAGATTCAGGCACAAGAATTCATGGCCTGACCAAAATTCAGCAGGCCTTGGTATTCAGGAATTAAGCGCTTTACAGCAGCTTTTTTTCTTGACTCTTTGTCTGGAAAAGGGGATAGAAAAATATCTTTCAATTCGTTAAATGGTGTTAAGTGTTTTTCTATTTTTGAAGTACCTCACAAATTTCTTAACCTTTTAAGCTTTAGGAGGCCCGTATGTTTTGGAAAACGCTTTGGCGCACCAGTTTAATTTTGTTCTGTGCCCTGGTACTCTTGGGAGCGCAGAAGGCCTTGGCCCAAACCCAGACGATCATTGAGCCCAGGGCGGACAATTTTATCTTTTACGTGGACAACTCAGGTTCCATGATGTTTGACTATGAAGCTGCAGGTGAGGATAAAATAAAGGTCGCCCGCGACCTCCTGCTGACCATCAATGATGAGCTGCCCGAACTGGATGCCGATTTCGGAGTCTATACCTATGGTCCGTACAAAGAGTACAGACCGGCGACTCCTTATGACCGCCAGGATATGACCCGGGCTTTTGAAGCTATCCCTGACGATTTCGAGATATTCGGGCGCAGGACCCCCATGGGTCAGGATCTGATCAAGGTTGATGAGCGTATATCCGGGCTGCAGGGAGATATTGCGGTAGTGGTACTGACAGACGGCGAATCCAATATCGGCCCCAGACCGGCCGGAGTTATGCAGGATATGTACCAGCGTTACGGGGACCGCATCTGCTTTCATTTTATCAGTGTGGCCCAGACAGCCGGTGAAAAGGCTCTGGTGGAAGAGCTGGCAGGTATTAATCCCTGCACGGTAAAGATTGATGCGGCTGACCTGCAGAAGGATTTTGCCCGGGCTGATTTTATCCAGGACGTATTTTACACCACCAGGGAGGTGAGCGTTGCTCCTCCTGTTGAACCCGAGCCGGAGATCGCTCCGGTAGTTGAACCGGAACCAGAGGAAGTGATCGTTTTCTCCAACGTTCAATTCGATTTTGACCGTGCTGAGATCAAACCCCAGTATGCTGAAATCCTCAGGGAAGCAGCCAGGCAGATCAGGGACCGTGAAGATCCCAGAGTCATCGTTGAAGGCCATACCTGCAATATCGGACCGGCGGAATACAACATGGGTCTCTCTGAAAGAAGAGCCCAGGCAGTGGCAGACTTTCTGGTTGAGCAGAATGTGGATCGCAACACTATTGAGACCCGGGGCTATGGTTTGACCAGGCCTGCATATGATAATGATACCAGGGAAGGCCGTTCTTTGAACAGGCGCGTGGAAATGCGGCTGGAGTAACTGAATACCGGCCCGGTCAGTCTCAAGGCTGACCGGGCCTTTTTTAAGTTATGAGAAAATTATCTTTTTTTCCCATAATTTTTCTGTGCGTGACCCTTCACGCCGGTACCCTTGCTCAAGCAGAGCAGGCCAGCATCCTGAATTCAGACCATCATCTGCACGGTCATTTTGGCGAGTTTGCCCAGAATCGGGTCAGTATACTGAACAAACACTATGACGGTACCCCTGAAAAGCTCAGGCTGGAAAAGAATGAAAACGGCTATACCGGCAGGTATCAGCAGATTGTTCCAGGTTCCCTGAGAGTTGAGGTGAAACAGACCGGATCCAATACTTCACCGTTTATCGGAGTCATGTATTATACCGTCATGACCTACGAAAGTAATGGGAAGTGTTCGGAAAGCGTTTCCAGCGGGCCATTCCAGCCGGTGCGCAAACGCAATGTCACCGAGATATTTCGTCTGGTCAGGGGCGAATGGAAGTAAGCAGAGTGTTTTTTTCCGGGTTTTGGCGCAAGGCAAAGCTTTCCCGGCGGTGTTGAGAGCTGGAGGCCAAATGACCAGAATTGCCGTGCTGGGCGGTGGAAGCTGGGGGACTACCCTGGCCGGCATGCTTTCAGCCAAGGGTCATGAAACAGGTCTGTGGGTCCGTGAGCCGGAGCTGGTCCGGGAGATAAAGAATACAGGAGAAAACTCCTGGTTTTTACCCGGCTTCAAGCTGCATGAGAGGTTAATGGTCAGCGCTGAACTGCGCGAAATTATGCAGGGCGCGGATTATTTTCTGCTGGCCATTCCCACCCAGTTTTTGCGCCAAATGCTGCAAAAAGCCTGGGAGTTTTTTCCTGAAAACCCGGTTGTGATCTGCGCCAGTAAAGGTGTGGAACTGGGTACCCTCAAACCGATGTCCGAGATGGTTGCAGAGACCCTGCAGGGCAGGAATCCCAGGTATGCTGTCCTTTCCGGGCCTTCCTTTGCAAAAGAGGTATCCAGCAGACTGCCTACCGCGGTGAGCCTGGGATGTGAGGACGTCCAGCTGAGCCGCCAACTTCAGGATGTTTTGTCCACGGACTTCTTCCGCGTCTATGCCAATCCGGATTACAGAGGTGTGGAGCTGGGCGGGGCCTTGAAGAACATCATGGCCATAGCCGCCGGGATTTCGGACGGACTGGAATTCGGACATGACGCCAGGGCAGCCCTGATAACCAGAGGCCTGGTGGAGATGGCCAGGTTCGGAGTGGCCCTGGGCGCCAGGGAAAAGACCTTTATGGGCCTGTCCGGCATGGGTGATCTGGTTCTGACCTGTACAGGGGACTTGAGCCGCAACCGGCAGGTGGGACTCAAGCTCGGCCGCGGCATGACCCTGGAACAGATCCTCTCAGGTACCAGAATGGTGGCTGAAGGGGTTAAGACTACTGAATCCGTATGGCATCTGGCCCGAAGGATTCATGTGGACATGCCCATTACCCAGCAGGTCTACCAGGTGCTCTTCCAGGACAAGGACCCCAGACAAGGGGTTGAGGACCTGATGACCAGGGATCTGAAGATGGAGTGATGTTTCAGCACAATTCCGGGACAGCCTTGCCCTCACAACGAACCGAAATTCCCTTTCTTCTCCAGGTCATTCTCGTGCTCCTGCTGGCCCTGGCCGGGACCGGGTGCAAGGGGGAAATACCGGGTGTTGAACGCCCGGAATATTCCCTTCCCCTGGATGTGGATATAAGCAGCAATGAGCCCGGGAGATACGGAGGCATATTTGTTACGGCCGAATCACAGCAGCCCAGGACCTTTAATCCCCTGGTGGCCGAGGACGCCTATTCCAGCGAGGCCATCGGGCGTTTCCTCAACGGATTGACTTTCTATCACCCCCTGAAGGAGGAGGTCGTCCCTGAACTTGCCCGTTCCTGGGAAATTTCCGAGGATCAGAAGAGCATAACCATGCACCTGAGGCGCGGTGTGCGCTGGAGCGATGGGGAGCCGTTTACTGCTTCCGATGTGATGTTTACTTTCAAGGCCCTGTTTGACGAGCGCTACCCCAACCGCTATCAGGGTCAGTACACCATTGCCGGCGAACCCATCGGGTATGAAAAGATTGATCAGTACACGGTGCGTTTCAGTACTGCCAGACCCTACTCCCCTTTTTTGTACGTCATAGGATTTATCGGCATTCTTCCCAGACACGTTCTATATGATGCCTATGAACAGGGCGAGCTGCTGCAAAAATGGAGCATACGCACGGCCATGCACCAGCCCGGGGAACTGGTGGGCACAGGACCGTTCAGTATCCGCTCCTTCAGACCCGGCCAGCGGATACTCTATGAACCTAATCCTCACTATTGGAGGGCGGACAGCAAAGGCAGGAGGCTTCCGTACGTGGATTACCTGATAACCAGATACGTTCAGGACCGAAATACTGAGACTGTGCTCTTTGTCTCGGGTCAGATCGATGTGTCCGCCATAACTCCCGGCGATGTGGTTGGGGTGAACCGCAATTCAGAACTTCATGATTATACCGTGCATCATCGCGGTCCGGCCACGGGCATCAGATTTATCTGGTTCAATCAGAAGCCCGGAACCAATGAGCAGGGCCGTCCCTATGTTGAACCCCACAAGCTGGAATGGTTCACCAACAAGAAGTTCAGGCAGGCTGTTCTGTACGGCTTCAACCGGGAGGGGCTGATTTCAAGCGTATACTTCGGAAGGGCTGAACTTCTGCACTCCATAATCAGTCCTGCCAACCAGCGATGGTACAACCCGGATGTGCGCAAATATCCGTATGATCCTGACCGGGCCAGGGAACTGCTGGCCTCCCAGGGCTTCGTGTACGGTGCCGACGGTAATCTTCTGGATCAGTACGGCAATGCGGTGGTCGTTGATGTGTACGCTTCAGAAGGCGATGATATCACTCCCCAGATCCTGTCCACTTTCAGGGAGAACATGCGGGATCTGGGCATCCGGGTCCGGGTACGCTACCTGGATTTCGGCACCCTGGTGGCCCGTATAAGCAGACATTTTGAATATGAGGCAGCCATGATGGGCTTTACCGGGGGTGCTGACCCCTCGGGAGGACGGGCCATATACTTGAGTTCAGGGAGGCTGCACCTCTGGAATCCGGGCCAGGAGGAGCCCCATACCGAATGGGAGTCCAGAGTGGATCAGCTGGTATATGCTTCTGAAGAGACCTTTGACCCTGATGAACGTGTTGAGTACGTTCACCGTATGCAGGAGATCTTTTCCGAGGAGCTGCCCCTGCTCTTCCTGCTCACCCCTCATACTTACGTGGGTCTCAAAAACAAATGGAGAAACGTGCGCATCCCTTCCATGGGATCGGTAATCTGGAATATTGATGAACTGTACCTTGAGCCGGAGCATTGATGGCTGTCTTTTTGATCAGGCGTATCCTGTCCGCTGTTCCGCTTCTGTTCGGTATTTCAGTGCTGGTGTTCATTCTCATGGCAGTGGCGCCCGGAGATTTTCTGGACGTGGCCAGAAGCCAGGAAGACATCCCTGCAGAGTACATAGAGCGCATGGAAGAGGAGTTTGCCCTGGGCGAACCCTGGCATACCCGGTATTTTATCTGGCTGGGCAACGTCGTCCGGGGCAATCTGGGTGAATCCTGGATCTACAGGGTGCCTGTAACTGAACTTCTGGCACAGCGCGTCCCGGCAACCCTGGTTCTTTCAGCCCTGTCCATTCTTTTTGCCCTGTGTATTGCCATACCCATGGGCGTGCTGGCTGCCATTTACAAGGATTCCGTCTTTGACCGCATAAGCTCCTTGTTTGCTTATGCAGCCCTGTCCATCCCGGAGTTTTTTCTGGCCCTGCTGGCTGTAATGTTTGCCGCGCAGACCGGGCTCTTTCCTATCGGCGGGCTCAGTTCGGTAGAACACGAATTCATGTCTTTCTGGGGACGTATGGCTGACTACGCCCACCATCTGGTGCTGCCCACCATTGTCCTGGGCATGGGCAGCGTGGCCAGTTATATGCGCATCATGCGGGCCAATTTTCTGGATTACATCAGGTCGGATTTCGTGACTACGGCCCGGGCCAAGGGGGTACCCGAGGGCCGGGTGATGTTCGTGCACGTATTGCGCAACGCCATCAATCCCCTGGTCAGCGCTTCTGGATTCATCCTGGCTACTCTGCTGTCCGGGTCTATCCTGGTGGAAAACGTGATGAACTATCCAGGCCTTGGTCAGCTCATTTTTGAGGCCCTTATGCGCCAGGATGAATTTGTGGTTGTGGCTGCGGTCATGATGGGCTGTATCATGCTCATGCTGGGCAATCTCATAGCGGATCTGCTCCTGGCCTGGTCTGACCCGAGAATCAGGCTGGAAAAGAACTGAGGCCATGGTCAAACATCTGCTGCAAGAAATCCTGCGCAGACCCCTGGGAATGCTCTGCCTTTCTGTACTTGGTCTGCTGTATGCCTGCACCATATTCTCGCAGTTCCTGGCACCCTATCTGCCCACGGATCAGGATCTGGAAAAAGCCTATCATCCCCCCACCAGGATAGTGCTTAAAGACTGGCGTCCCCACGTTCAAATATATGAACAGGTAGATCCTGCAGCTGCCAGGTATGAGCCTGTGCATGGCGAAACCGCTGCCATAAGCTTTTTTGCTCCAGGCCGGGAGTACAGATTGTGGGGCCTCATTCCGGCTGAAACGCGCCTGTTTCAGGTGGAAGAGCCTCACAGGATCTACCTTCTGGGCAGCGACGGCACAGGCAGAGACGTTTTTTCCAGGCTTCTCTACGGTGCCCAGGTATCTCTGAGCATCGGGTTTATCGGCATCTGCATCACCATGACTCTGGGCTTTCTTTTAGGTGGAGTGGCCGGGTATTTCGGAGGCCGGGTGGACTTTCTGGCCATGCGCCTGGTGGAGTTTATCATAGCAGTGCCCTCCCTGTATCTGCTTATAGCCCTGCGGGGCGCCCTGGCCGAGCATTTTGAGCCGGAACAGATGTACCTGGTCATAGTTATAATCCTTTCCCTGATAGGCTGGGCTGGAGCAGCCAGAATAATAAGGGGCATGGCTCTGTCCCTCAGGGAGAGACCTTTTATCCTGGCATCCGAAGTCATGGGCCAGAGCAGTATCAAGGTGCTTTTCAGGCATTTTCTGCCCAATCTGGCCAGTTACCTGTTAGTGGCGGCCACGCTCAGCATTCCGGCCTATATACTTGCCGAAGCGGCCCTCAGTTTTCTGGGTCTGGGCATTCAGGAGCCAGGTACGTCATGGGGGCTCATGCTCCAGCAGGCCCAGGAGCTCAAGGTATTCACCCTGAACCTGTGGTGGCTTTTAACACCTGGAGCGGCAATTTTTATTACAGTTATCACCTTCAACGTGCTGGGTGACGTTCTGCGGGACATTGTTGATCCCCGGCAGCAGATGATCAAGCGTTAACCGGGCATGAGTCTTGGGCCAAGTCAGAGGAAGGAGACATTGAGACTATTTATCGGATGTTATTTAACTATGCATGAACATGCAGCAAAGGCCTGACTGGTTTATCAGGTGGCACATGCAGCATGAGAAAAACAATACAGCCCCTGATTTGCAGGAAGATTCCAGCCTCTTGGATGTCCGCAACCTGTGCATTGATTTCGAGGCCCATGGCGAGGTGCACAGGGCAGTGGACATGGTCTCATTTTCCATAAGATCAGGAGAAGTCCTGGCAGTGGTGGGTGAGTCGGGCAGCGGCAAGAGCGTAACCGCCCTTTCCCTGACCGGGCTTTTGCCTCCGCCGCCGGGCTGCAGGGTCCAGGGAGAGGTCATGTACCGGGGCAGCAATCTTTTAAAATGTTCAGGCAAAAAAATCAGGCAGTACCGGGGAAGGCATCTGGCCTATATTTTTCAGGAACCAGGAACAGCTCTTAATCCGGTCTTTACTGTGGGATATCAGATTGCAGAGGCCATCAGACTGCATCGTCCGGAAACGAAGAACGTGCGGGGTGAAATTATCCGGGCACTGGATCTGGTGCGTATCCGCCAGCCTGAAAAGCGTTATCAGGACTATCCCCATCAGCTCAGCGGCGGTATGCAGCAGAGGGTGATGATCGCCATGGCCCTGGCCTGCCGGCCCAGACTCCTGGTGGCGGATGAGCCCACTACAGCCCTGGACGTAACCATCCAGGCCCAGATCATGGATTTATTACGGGAACTCAGGGCAGAACTGGGCATGTCCATCCTGCTCATAACCCACAATTTCGGGATTGTCTCGGGTTTTGCCCACAAGGTTGCGGTCATGCGCCATGGACGCATAGTGGAACAGGGTGACGCGGAACAGGTTTTAGGAGCCCCGGAACACCCCTATTCCAGAGCTTTGGTAAGGTGCATTCCTGTGCTGGGCAGGAAACTGCGCAGACTTCCCACTATAGAGACTGAAGAGGAAGGCAGGAACGCCTGACACCCTGACCGTGGCAATCAAGAATTCCGGGAACCTGCCCCAGCCGGTTATTTAAAGTTAAATCAATGGTAAAAACAAACTAAGCTGACAAAAGGCCAGATTCATGGTTGCAGTTGACAGAAGGATTCAGCCTGCAGGAGAGGAAAAAAAGCAGGATAAGCGCCACTCGGGGGGACTCGCAGCAGCACATGGTTCTTCTCTGCTGGAAGTAAAAAATCTTAAAGTATATTTTCCGGTTTATTCAGGGCTGTTAAGGCGGGTGAGGGGACACATCAGGGCAGTGGACGATGTATCATTCTCAGTGTTTGCGGGGACTACCGTAGGTCTGGTGGGCGAGTCCGGCAGCGGCAAGACCACCATTGGCCGGGCTTTGGTGAAACTGATCAAACCCACTTCTGGCAGCATCCGCTACAGGGGAGTAGACACCGCAAACCTCAGCAAAAGGGCATTTTTCCCTTACCGCAAAAAAATACAGATGATTTTTCAGGATCCTTTCCATTCTCTGAACCCCCGCATGAGCGTGGGCCAGATCCTGGGAGAACCACTGGGTATTCACTTTCCACACCTGAGCCCGTCCAGCAGAGTTGAGCGGTCTGCTGTTCTGCTTGAGCAGGTGGGTCTGAAGCCGGAGTATCTGCGGCGCTATCCCCATGAATTCAGCGGTGGACAGAGACAGCGCATCGGGATTGCCAGGGCCCTGGCAGTGGAGCCGGAATTCATCATTTGCGATGAACCGGTGAGCGCCCTGGATGTTTCGGTTCAGGCAGCCATTATCAATCTGCTTCAGGATCTTCAGGAACAGCTGGGACTGACGTATCTGTTCATTGCCCATGATCTGGCTGTGGTGGAGCATATGAGCGATCATGTCCTGGTGATGACCCAGGGCAGGATCGTGGAGCAGGCAAGTGCTGAAGATATTTATAGTTCTCCGCAGCATCCCTACACCCAAAAGCTGCTTGAAGCAGTGCCAAGGCTGTAAGGATATTGCAATCCGGATTCTTCAGACCCTGTGTGCAGATCCTGAAATAGGTCATTACAGATGGCCAAGAACCCGGATTTCCATGGACAGGAAGGGGGTTTATCCTCTTTGCAACCTGACCCGGTTTGGGTTAGAGAGTTGATCAAAGATTCATTCGAACAACCCATTGAATTTAGAGAAAATACATGCTGGAACTTTTAAGAATAAAAAATCTTGCCCTGATCCAGGATATGGAGCTGGAATTTCATTCAGGCCTGAATGTGCTCACCGGGGAATCAGGTGCGGGTAAGTCCTTTATTCTGAGAGCCCTGGACTTTATCCTCGGGGAGAAAATGTCTTCTTCCATGGTCCGTCCTGATAAAGAAAAGGCCATGGTAGAGGCGGTTTTTATCCTGGATGGAGAAGAATACATCCTCAAGCGTGAACTGGCTTCCAGTACAGGGCGGAGCCGTTTTTTCCTCAATGATTCTGTCAGCTCTCAGGACAAAATTCAGGCCCTGAGGGACAGGCTTCTGATTCACACCAGCCAGCACGGACAGCAGAAACTGTTGAAACCTGCTCAGCATATCCGGATACTGGACGGTTTCCTCGAGGATCCTGGTGTGCTGCGCAAAAGGGACCATATTCTGACTCAGATGCACAGCCTGCTGGACAGGAAAAAAGGGATAAATGAAACCCTGGCCAGGCTGGAAGAGAAAAAGGATCTCCTGGAATACCAGAAAGCCAGGATAGATGAGGTTCAGCCCAAGCCCGGGGAAGAAGAAGAGCTCATGGGGCGGCGGGAAGAGATCAGGTCCAGGGCGGAGCTGACCGGGGACATTCAAAAGGCTCTTGACCTCCTGCATGCACCAGAAATCAATGTTCTGAGCTCGGTTTATGAACTATGCAGAGCAGTAGATCGACTGGGGAAAAAGTCTCGGATATTTCTGCAGCATGCCATGGAGATGGAAAATGTCTCAGCAGCCCTGGAAGATCTGGACCGGACCCTGCAATCCACCAGTGTTCAGGATGAATCACTGGAGCTGGAGGCTGTGGAAGCCAGGCTCTGGGAACTTGCCCAGCTGAAGAGGAAGCTCAACAGGAGTCTGGAGGAGATCATGGATCTGGAACAGGAGGTGAAAGACCATCTGTCCTTCCTGGATCAGGGTCGGCTGGATCTGAAACAGATTGCCCGCCAGGAGGAAGAACTGGCTGGGGAGCTCGCCACGGCGGCAAAAGAATTGAATTCCGCTCGCAGAAAATGTGCCGAGGTTCTCAAGGCCGGTCTGGAAGAGGAACTCAGGAGCCTGGGATTTTCCAGACATGTCCGGGTGGAGTTTCAGTTTTCCCCGGACATGATATACCCGGGAGTAATTGAGGAAAAACCAAGACTGTTGTGGATCCCGAACCCTGGTCAGCCTCCCCAGCCGCTGGACAGAATCGCCTCCGGAGGAGAGCTGTCCAGGTTTCTGCTGGCCCTGGCAGGTCTTCGCTCCGAGAGGGACCTTTCTACTCTCCTTTTTGACGAGGTGGACGCCGGCATTGGAGGAACTATCTTAACCAGTGTGGGACAGAGGATTTTCAGTCTGGCCGCCAACAGGCAGGTCCTGCTCATTACTCACTGGCCCCAGCTGGCAGCTCTGGCTCACAGGCATTTTCTGGTCCGGAAAAAGGTCAGTCACGGCCGGACATATACGCTGTGCACTGTCTTAAGTGCTGAAGAGTCCAGAGTTGAGCTGACCCGCATGGCTGGAGGGGAAAAGACACTGGAGAATGCTGCGGGGTTGCAAGAATAGTTTTTCTCAATTATTTCAATATGTTAAAAGCTTTATCCTGTCATCCTGGAGCTCAAAGAGTCGGGCTGTTTTTTAACAGGACACAGACAATGAGTCTCTCTTGATAATGCAAAGCAGACGTGAAGTTATGAGTCAGGAGCGCAAAACAACTATTCCTTCCTGCAGCAGGATCAGAATGCTTGGAATGGCCTGGGCCGGTTCAAGAGATTTTGTGCATCTCTACCTGGAGCCCCCCGGCTGGGAAGCATCTCCTGGACAGTTCGTCATGCTCAGGCCCAGTGCCTGGGGTTTCGATCCTCTCTGGCCCAGACCTTTTTCCATCTGCGAAAAAACACCGGAGTATCTTCGCCTGTTTATTCAAGTGGTGGGAAGAGGCACCAGCCTGCTTCGTTCTGCAGCACCTGACAGTGAAATTGTCCTGTGGGGACCGCTGGGAAAGGGGTTCAGGATTCCGGTACAACATCCCCTGCTTATCCTGGCCGGGGGTATGGGGATTGCCCCTTTTGTGGGCATGTGCAAAACCCATCCTCATCCTGAAAGAATAAATCTTCTGTTCGGACATCGTCTGGGTCTTGAACATTATCCTCTGGATGAGCTTCCAGGAAAAATCCGCAAAGAAAGTATGCGTCAATCAACCCCTGAAGACCTGGTGGACTTTTCCGGGGTCTTGCAGGAGCGGATCCGGGATTTTGCCCCCAGGGGGGAGATTCTGGCCTGCGGACCCATGCCTTTTCTGCGGGTGGTTCAGAGGCATGTGCTGGAATCCAACGCCCGGGCTCAGCTCTCCGTGGAAACGAGAATGGCCTGCGGTGTCGGTGCATGTCTGGGCTGCGTGATCAAAACCAGAAATGGGGAAATGCTCCAGACCTGTGTGCACGGTCCGGTATTTGACGCCCGGGAACTGGTGCTGCAATAATGGATACAAGAGTTGAACTTGGCGGCCTGATTCTTAAGAATCCTGTGATGAGCGCTTCAGGCACCTTTGGTTACGGCCTGGAGTTCTCTCTTTACGGGGATCTGCAGGAGCTTGGAGCCATAGTGGTCAAAGGACTGTCCCTGAAGCCCAGGGCCGGCAACCCGGTCCCCCGCATTGTTGAGACCCCTTGCGGCATGCTCAATGCCATAGGCCTTCAGAACATCGGGGCGGAGCGGTTCTTGAGAGACAAGCTGCCTCTTTTACCCTGGGACAGGACCCCGGTGGTGGTAAACCTCTATGCCCAGAGCGTGCAGGAATTCGGGCAGCTGGCCGGGTTGCTGGGCCGGGAACCAGGAGTGGCCGCTCTGGAAGTAAATATCTCATGTCCCAATGTCCGCCATGGAGGATTCCAGTTCGGCCAGGATCCGGCAGCAGCCGCCGCAGTGACCCGGGAGGTGAAAAAAAACAGCGGGAGCAGGCCGGTTATTGTCAAACTGAGCCCCAACGTGACCGATGTCCGGACCATTGCCAAGGCTGTACAGGACGCTGGAGCGGATATGCTTTCCCTGATCAACACCCTGGGTGGAATGGCCGTGGACGTGCACAGCAGAAAGCCCAGACTGGCCGGCATCACCGGAGGTCTGTCAGGACCGGCTATCAAGCCGGTGGCTCTGAAGATGGTTTATCAGGTGTGCCGGGTGGTGGACATTCCGGTCATAGGTCTGGGGGGCATCTGCACTGTTGATGATGTGCTGGAGTTTATCCTGGTAGGAGCACATGCTGTGCAGGTCGGCACCGCCAATTTCATGCGGCCGGACCTGATTTTTGATCTGATCCGGGATCTGCCCGAAGCCATGTCCAGAACAGGCATTGTTTCTCTGGATGAAATCAGAGGAGCTCTGGAAACCAGCAGCGACCGGATGGATCCACTTGAAAAAATGCAGAATATCAGATAGGATATTACCCGCTGAAATGACCTGCGCGGTTGCCTGTAAAAGTATCTGGAATGTAACAGATATCAGGAGATAAAATGTCTAAACCCATAAAAGAGGCCGTTGCTCTGTGCAAGACCATTATGCGCAACGGTTATGATGCTTATGTGATAAATGCCCCCTTGCAGGAACGGGCCATGGATGCAGAAAACATGGAAGTGGACATCTGTACGGAAATGAATTTCACCGGCCTGATCAAGCTGTTTCCCAGTCTGGAGACTTCCGGGGAACTGGATTTTCTGGGCCGTATCAGGCAGGGGCAGGTCTCCTTGAACTTTTATCCTGCAGATGTCATTGAAAGTTCGTATACTGAGGGTACTATTGCCCGCCTGACTCCAAGGCTGGTCAAAAGGCTGGAGGCGCTTGGCGGATTTCCCCTGGCCTGGGCCTGTCCCTATATACCAGATTCCCGAGCCATGTATGACGGTTTTGAAAGTCTGGATGCCGGCATAATACGCCTGGAGGGGCTTCCGGATGAAACCCTGAAAAAGGACTATCTGCGAGCTATCAAGGCTCTGCGCTTTGCTGCAAACTTTCATCTCCCCATTGAAGGCAATACCTGGCTGGCCATTCTCAGAGCATCCAGGAGAGTGCTGGATTACGTGTCAGTGACCGATCTTATGGACGAGTGGCGCAATGTGGAAGCCGAAAACATGCACCGTTTTGTGCAGCTTTTATTTGAAAGCATGATACTGCACGGAATTGTTCCTGAACTGGCCTCCCTGAGCCGGGTGATGCAGACCAGGAATCCGGAACAGGGGGAGGAGAACGTGTGGGAACATACTCTGCAGGTCATGCGCCACTATCCTGAGGAACTTCCCTATGACTGGTACGGAACCGTAGCCTGCCTGTTCCATGATGTGGGCAAGCTTTTCGCTGCTGAGTACTTTCAGAACAGGATCACCTTTTATCAGCATCACCGCATCGGGGCCAAGGTCACCAGAAAAATTCTCAAGAGGCTCAGATTCAATACAGATGAAATTGATCTTGTCTGCCACCTGGTGCGGCACCACATGCGTTTTCATTTCATGCTCACTGACCGGGGAATCCGCAGATTCATGGCCCTGGACGAGTATCCCAGACTGATGGAAATGGTCCGTGCGGATATCAAGGCCAGGGAAGGCAGTTACAAGGAATTCAACCACAACCTGAAAATGCTGCAGAAGGCCGAGCTTTCCGAAGAAACCCTGGAGCCTCTGCTCAACGGACATGAAATAATGGATTTTACCGGAATAAAACCCGGACCTGGAGTGGGGGTGATCCGCGAGGCTCTGCTCCAGGCTCAGGCTGCAGGCGATGTGAGCACGGTGCCGGAAGCCATTGAATTCGTTATGCGTTACAAAGACAAGGAGCATCTGCAATAAAAGAATTGCTGGAACTGGACCGCGGGCAGGTGCAGGTCATGCTCAGGTCCATGGGAGAGCCGGCGTACCGGGCAGATCAACTGTGGCAGTGGGTCTGGAGCAAAGGAGCGCGGGATTTCCAGGAGATGACCAATATCTCCAAAGCCCTGCGGGCCAGAATGGAACAGGAGTTTTCTCTCGGGCGGCCCCGGATTCGTGCGCTGCTGACCAGTGTGGATGGAACCGTCAAGTTTCTGCTGGAGCTGTCCGACCAGGAGCAGATAGAATCCGTACTCATTCCGGAAAAGGGCCATTATACTCAATGTCTGTCCACCCAGGCGGGTTGTCCCATGGGCTGTATTTTCTGCAGCACCGGCCGCATGGGGTTCAGGCGCAATCTTTCTTCCGGCGAGATTGCTGCCCAGATTCTTACAGCCAGGGACTACCTGCGGGAACAGGGAGCCGATCCGGCCCGGCTGAGAAATATTGTGCTCATGGGCATGGGCGAGCCCCTGCTCAATTGGGAGGCCGTGCGCAGGGGACTCCTGACGATTACCGACCCCCTGGGTCTTGGCTTTTCCAGGAGAAGAGCCACTCTTTCCACTGTGGGCATAAGGGGCAGGCTGCAGGAGTTCGGGCGGTCCAGACTGGCCATGCTTGCAGTTTCACTGCATGCTCCGGATCAGGATCTGCGCCGGAGCCTGATGCCCGGAGCTGCCGCCTGGGAAATAAGAGACCTTGTGGGGGCACTGGAAGAATATCCTCTGGATCCGAGAGAAAGAATAACTGTGGAGTACGTAATGTTCAGGGGCATCAATGATTCGCCGGCCCAGGCCAGAGAACTGGTCCGTCTGCTTTCCAGGGTCAAGTGCAAGGTGAACCTGTTGGCCTGTAATCCGGTTGAGGACAGCAGTTTTCAGCCCCCGGGCCTGGAAAGGATTTCAGATTTTGAGCAGATTCTGCGTTCCAAGGGACTTACGGTTACCCTTCGCAGGAGCAGGGGACAGGATATAATGGCCGCCTGCGGACAGCTTTATGTTGAGGTGAAACAGACCAGACCAGGGGACCGTGGTGATATGCAACAGGTAAAAGATCATGGAAGGATGACAAATGGCAGTTTAAATAACTGTTGACATAGGGTGCCGTACTTATGATTTTGGCTCTTCGACGTTTGCTGTGGAATTATTATGGCCTTATACTGCATTGTGGATAAAGCTCATTATTTTTAGCTGGATGTAACAATCCACACGTTGCGTCGAGGAACCATGATTTTTCATCCTGTCTCTGAATTCCGGAGTTAAAGGGGTTCTGTTTTGAAGCCTGATTTTGCCAAAGGAAACGGGTTATTGCCGGTAATAGTCCAGGAATGGGGCACGGGCGAGGTGCTCATGCTGGCATATACTGATGAAGAGGCATGGGAAAAGACCCTGCAGACGGGCGAGGCCCATTTTTACAGCCGCAGCCGCGGAACTATCTGGCATAAGGGCGGCACTTCAGGCCATGTGCAGAGGATCAGGGAAATCCGTTTAGACTGCGATCAGGACGCTATTTTGTTCATGGTAGACCTGGTGGGGGGAGCAGCCTGTCACAAGGGATACAGAAGCTGCTTTTTTACCCGGCTTCGGGATGGAAAACCTGAAGTTTTTGCTGAAACTGTTTTTGACCCCAAGGAGGTTTACAGTAAATGAACGGTGAGAATATTCTCAAACTGGGCATACCCAAGGGTTCCCTTGAAGAAGCCACCGTGCGCCTGTTTGCCAGGGCCGGGTGGAAGATAAAGCCCCACCACCGCAATTATTTTCCAGAGGTCAACGACCCGGAGATGGTCTGCTCCCTTTGCCGGGCCCAGGAGATCTCAAGATATGTGGAAAACGGGACTATGGATGCAGGACTCACCGGCAAGGACTGGATCATGGAGAATGAATCGGACGTGGTTGTGGTTTCAGACCTTATCTATTCCAAGGTAAGCAACCGCCCGGCCAGATGGGTCCTGGCAGTGGCCGGGGAATCTCCCTACCGCCGGCCCGAGGATCTGGCCGGGAAAAAAATTGCTACAGAGCTCAGGAACTTCACCCACAACTATTTCCATAATGCCGGTATTAATGTGCAGGTGGAGTTTTCCTGGGGGGCCACCGAAGCCAAGGTTGTGGAAGGTCTTGCTGATGCAATTGTGGAGGTCACAGAAACCGGAACCACCATCAAGGCCCACGGCCTGCGGATTATTGCAGAGCTGCTGCAGACCAACACCCAGTTTATAGCCAACAGGGAAGCCTGGAAAGATCCCTGGAAAAGACACAAAATCGAGACCATCAACACCCTTCTTCACGGTGCTTTGCGCGCTGATCGTCTGGTAGGACTGAAAATGAATGTGCCATCTGACAGAATGGCATCAGTCATGGAGCTGCTGCCCAGCATGACATCGCCTACAGTGGCCCATCTGTACAATACGGACTGGCTGTCCGTGGAGATTGTGGTAGAGGAGAATCAGGTCCGGAATCTGGTGCCTGAACTGCAGAAAAAAGGGGCTGAGGCCATTATTGAATATTCTTTGAACAAGGTGATATAGCAACCATCAGTTAATGGTTGATGGAAATCTGTTTCAGGCCATATAATCCGGACAGGCAGGATATTCTGACTGGGCAGGAATGTTCATTATCATTTTGCATAACACTGTCAATAATTGAAAGATCATGCTCAAGCTGATTCCTGTGGTTCTTGCTGTTTTTGTCCTGGGCTGCGCACATGCCGGACCAGACCGGGCAGCCGGGGAAAAGGCGGAAATCCGCCTTGACCTGGCGGAGAGATATCTTATGGAGGGAGAAGCCAGGCTGGCCATGGAACAATTGAAGGTGGTGCGTGAAGTATCACCGGAGGACCCCCGACTGCACTTCAACCTGGGTCTGGTGAAGACCTTTCTGGAGGATTGGGACAGAGCTGCCGGGTCCTTTGAGAAGGTTCTGGAGCTAAGGCCCGGATGCGGCGAAGCCTGGAACAACCTGGGCCAGGTCAGAGAAGCCCAGGGACGCCTGGCCAGGGCAAGACAGGCCTATGAACAGGCCCTGGCCCAGGATGATTATATGACCCCTGAGTTTGCCGCTCATAACATGGCTTCCCTGTATAATGAAAAGGGTGATCAGCAGCAGGCCATGGCCTATGCAAAGCTGGCCGTGGATCATAACCGCCGTTTTGTCCCGGGCTATGAACTAGCCGGCAGCATTTACCAGGACAAGGGACANCACCTGAAGGCCCTGCAGGTTTTTGAAACAGGAGTGAGGGCCAGGCCGGACAGTCTGCAGCTGACGTTTTTGCTGGCTGAAGAAATGGTCCGTGCCGGCCGTATCAGGGAGGCCAGGCAGTATTTCGAGCGGGTGATCGAGCTGAATGATGCATCCACCGAGGCCCAGAAGGCCCGTTATTACCTGGAGGCCCTGCGCTGATCAGACAGGGCCCCGAGTCCTGGGAATTAATCCCTGGGTGTATGACTTTGCTGCCTACAATCTGTGGTCCAGGCCGGCCGGTCTTCTGGCCTGTCTGGACATGTTCGCCAGGAGCGGTGCCCGGACAGCACTTCTGGACACCATGGACAGGACCTGGCTGGATCAGCCGTGGCCCGTGACCAGGGACAACGGGACCGGCCCCTATCCTCGCACCTGTCTGCCCAATCCAGGTATCCTGGGCGGGGTTCCCAGGAGATTCAGCCGTTACGGACTGCCACGGGAAACAGTTGCTCAGACTCTGGCCCGCCTGCAGCCCCCGCCGGATCTGATCCTGATCACTTCCAACATGACATACTGGTATCCTGGCGTTATTTCCCTTGTACAGCTGCTGCGCAGGACATATCCGGGAATTCCTCTGTGTCTAGGTGGCATTTACGCTACACTTTGTCCGGATCACGCCGGAAGCCTGGATGTAGACCTGGTGGTGTCAGGCCCCCTTGAAAATGCAGACAACTGGGAAGCGGTGTGGAACCTCCTGGGCACAGGGGCTCCTCCTCTGCCTGAAGACAGCGGTCTCCGGCTGGATACGTCAAACTATCAGGAACAGGGGTTTTCCGTGGTGCTGGGCTCCAGGGGGTGCCCCTTTCGTTGCGGGTATTGCGCCGGACACAAGCTTTATTCAGGATTCAGGCAGGCTGATCCTGAAAAGGTTTTTAAACATATTCAGGAAGAATACATGCGAGGTATTAGAAATTTCGCTTTTTACGACGATGCACTCCTTTTCAGAGCGGAAAGCATGATTGTTCCTCTACTGGAGAAAATCATAAGCATGGACCTGAAACTGAGGCTGCACACTCCCAATGCCCTGCATGTAAGATATCTAAATTTTGAGTTGTGCCTGCTTCTTAAGCGGGCAGGGCTTCATACCGTGCGTTTGGGGTTTGAGACCTCTCAGTTTGATTGCCGCCCGGACAGCAAGCTCAGGCGCGTAGAGTGGGAAGAGGGTGTGCGTAACCTCCTGCGGGCAGGTTTTGATCCCAGGGGCATTGCCGCTTATGTGCTTTTCGGTCTGCCCGGTCAGAAGGTCCGGGAACTCAGGCAGAGCATAAAAGATGTGCTTTCCTGGGGCATCAGGCCCGAGCTGACCTACTATTCCCCAATTCCCGGAACCAGTCTTTTTGAACAGGCCAGAAGAAGCGCCTGGCTTCCGCTGGATGACCCCCTGGCCCACAACAATTCAATCTGGCCATGCGTGCACGGCGGGTTTTCCTGGAAAGAGCGGCAAAGATGGATTAGAATGACATCAAAACAGTAAATCAAAGGAGCAGTAATTATGGCTACGATCATGCCGGAGGACAAGAAGATTAGACAGGCGGTCAGATGGGTGGACGAAGGCCTGCGCGAAGGAAAAAATCTTGAATCGCTGCTGAACGAGGCAGGCATGCGTTTTAATCTGGGACCCAAGGATGAGCAGTTCCTGTTCAAGTTTTTTAGAAACAACAGCGGGGATGACCGGGCTTGATGAAGATTCTGCACAGGCAGATCATTTGTGAAACTGGTCTGATCTTTCTGGTTACTCTGTCCTCCATGCTGTCCCTGATAGTGATCGGCAGGATGATCGATCTCAAGGATATCTTTGTGGGTCAGAATATCCAGGTGATGCATGTGGTCCGTGCCTTTTTCTTTCTGGGGCCGTCCTTTTTGAGCCTGGTCATTCCCATTGCCTGCATGCTGAGCATTTTTCTTTGTTTTTTGCGTATGGCCTCGGACCGGGAGTTAACTGCCCTGCAGTCCAGCGGTATTTCAATCAGGAACCTGGTTCTGTCTCCGCTGCTTTTTTCCGTGGCCGCCATGATATTTACCCTGTATGTTTCGCTGCATCTCATATCCTGGGGGATAGACAACTTCCGGGAAACAGCCGTGGAAATGATCCGTGATCAGACTGAAATCTCTTTGCAGCCGGGAGTGTTCAACAGACTTGTTCCGGATATGGCCATATATGCACAGAAAAGGGATCCGGCCACGCAGGAGCTTGGCAATGTGTTTATTCACGATGCTACACACAAGGAGACCCCTCTGACCATTATTGCACCGGTTGGAAGAATTCTCAGCGACACTGAAAGGGGAATGCTCTATTTTATCCTGGAGCAGGGCAGGATTTACCGACAGGATGAACAGGAGATGAGTGTGGCTTCTTTTGGAGAGTACCGCTTGCGGCTGGATCTTTTTGCCATGCTGGGTGATCCCCGCATGCGGGACAAGGGACCTGAGGAAATGTCCTGGAGGGAGCTGCAGCAGGCCAAGGCAGAGACCGAGCCCGAAAGCAGGCAGTACCGTCTCCTGGTCCTTGAGGAGCACAAGCGCTTTGCCCTGCCTGCAGCCTGCCTGATCCTGGGGCTGTTTGCTGTGCCCCTGGGACTGACCCTTCAGGGTGTAGGACGCAATTGGGGCCTTCTGCTGGCTGTGTTCTGTTTCCTGGTGTATTACAGCCTCTTCACCTCGGCTTACGGTCTGGGTGAACTGGGCCGTGTGCCTCCGNNTATGGCCATATGGTCTCCCAACATCATGTTTGCTGTTTTAACTGTGGCCGGTTTTTATTTTTATTCCCAGGGCCGGGAAATCGATCTTGGTCTGATTTTAAAAAGGATAGTGGGAAGAAATCAGTAGCATGTCCATTTTAAACCGATACCTGCTGCGCCAGAACCTTTATTATACAGCGATTCTGCTTTTCTCCGGGATGATGGTGTATCTCATAGTGGATTTTGTCGGACGCATGAATGCCATGGTTGATGCTGGAATAGGTCCGGGCCTGGTTTTGAAATACTTTATCTACAAGGTCCCCCTGATAGTGGCCCAGATTATGCCGGCCATCTTCATGCTCGGAGTGCTCATTCAGATAGCTCTGATGTCCCGCAGCAACGAGCTGGTCGCCCTGGAAAGCAGTGCTGTTTCCTTTAAGCGGCCTGCAGGTTTTTTTATCCTGTATGCCCTTGTCTTTTTTCTTGTTCTTCTGGTTTTCTCGGAAACCTTGGGGACCAGAGGAGAGCAGGTCACCAGAGAAATCTGGAATGAGGACGTGCGTCAGAGACAGGCAGACACCCAGGCTCTCAAGGATATCTGGTTCAAGGAGAGAGACTATCTGGTCCATGTAAAGCAGGCGCAACCTGAAGAGGGCACGGGTGATGCAGTGACCGTGTACAAAAAAGATTCACCGGGCTCCATCCAGGAGATCATCCAGGCACCAGAATTTGAAATTCAGCCGGACAGGTGGATTCTCAATGATGCCAAGGTGTTCCAGACCGTTACCCTGGAAAGACAAGTCCTGGACAGACTGGAACTGGACATCAGGACTGATCTGTCCTCCTTTTCCTTTGTGGCTTCGGATCTGCCCTACCGGGCATGGTCTTTTTTTACATTGAGCGCTCTTATCAGCCAGTTGAAGGAGAGCGGATCCAATGTGGAAAAACTGTCCACTGCTCTGCACAGCAAGATAGCCTATCCTTTTGCCCTGGTGGTCATGACCCTGCTGGCCCTGGCCATTTTTACCCGGATCAGGAACATATATTCCCTGGTAACCCTGGCCTTGGTAATTGTGTTTTTTTATTACACGGTTTATGTCTTTGGGGTCAGTTATGCTGAAGAGGGACTGGTAGCTCCTTTTGCGGGGGCATGGGCAGCCAACATGCTCTTCGGGTCTCTAAGCATTATCCAGATTTTTTTTATGGACAGAAGGTGAGCCGGTTTTGATCAAAGTGCGCAGCAGATTTAAGAGTTCATCAAGGCCCCTTTTTGTTTTGGCTGAAAAAAGAACCGGTTCCATGTCCTGATCAAGAAGTTTGCGCCACTGATCCAGGACGAGACGGATCTGTTTTTGACTGCACTTGTCCGTCTTGGTCAGCACGGGCAGGAGCCTGATCTGCAGGGAAGAAACATAGCGGGCCAGTTCCAGGTCCATGGCCTGGGGGGGGACGCGGGCATCCAGAAGAAGAACTACTGCCCTCAGGCCGGCATTGTTCATCAGGTAAGCCTGAATAAGCAGAGCCCATTTTTCCCTTTCTTTCTGGGAGCAGCGGGCATACCCGTAGCCGGGCAGGTCCACCAGGTAGAACTTGTCCGGCAGGGCCAGGTAGAAATTGATGCTTCTTGTTTTGCCGGGCGTTGAGCTTGTTCTGGCCAGTTTTTTCCTTCCAGCCAGACAGTTGATCAATGAGGACTTGCCCACGTTGGAGCGTCCGGCCAGTGCTATCTGGGGCAGATCTTCAGCCTGGAGCTGTCCCCTGGTGTAGGCTGTCTTTTCCAGTTTCAGAGTTAGGTGCACCATGAGATTCCCTGGCCTGCGGCATGATGTTGGGCAACTGTGCTGTAGAATGGCTCCCTGTTTCTTGAATCCGGTAAGTTTTCACCAGGTGCAGGGGGACCTGGTCGATGATTTCGCAGGACCGCGGCGGAAGCCATATTTTTGCGGTTTGCGGCATAAGAATTTGCTCTCTTTTTAAGGCAGGGATATAGCTAATCGGATGGATTGTAAATCGTGATCAGCAAAATCTGGTTACACTATAATATCCTTCTGGGGAGCCGGCCAGTGAATTCATCTACAGCATTTCAGCGTGGCCTGGAAAAGTTTTTGCAGGGAGGATAGCGGCCCCGGCGAGAAAAAAACATGAACAGTCCATGAATGCAGCGGCTCCAAAACAGATTCTCAGTAAAAACTTCAAGGGAGACAAAACAGTCATGTCTGCAATGAAAAATTACAGTGTCCTGATTCTCAACGGTCCCAACCTGCGATTTGTGGGACAAAGGGATCCTGGCACTTACGGCTCGCAGGCCATGGAGACGCTTTTTCCATCTTTGAACAGAAACAGCCGGAACTTGCAGCCCGGGTCAATTGGACATATTTTCAGGCCAACGGAGAAGGAGAGCTTATTGATGAACTGGAAAGGGCCTGGCAGGCCGGGGTCCAGGGGCTGATCATCAATCCAGGTGCCTACACCCATACCAGCCTGGCCCTTGCGGACTGCCTGGCCTGGATCGGGATACCCTGCGTAGAGGTCCATCTGAGCAATGTGTGGGGCCGGGAAGAGATCCGCAGACGCAGCCTGACCGCTGCGCACAGCCTGGGAGTGATTGCCGGTTTCGGCATCATGAGTTATGTCCTGGGTATGGAGGCTCTGGTCTGGCATCTGGACAGGACACAGACCGGAGAATCAAGTTAAGAGGCCCTGCTAGACTCTGGCCTGAAATCAGTCGCCTGGATTTCAGGCCAAAGACCTCAGGCTGCCTGAAAAAGGAGGATAAATGCTTTCCACAACCGATTTCCGCAAAGGACTGAAAATCGAGCTGGAGGACACTCCCTATGAGATCGTTGATTTCCTGCATGTCAAGCCAGGCAAGGGAGGCGCCTTTGTGCGCACCAAGCTCAAGAACCTTTTGACCGGGGGGATGCAGGACCAGACCTTCCGTTCCGGGGAAAAGGTGGGCAAGCCTGACCTGGAATCAAGAGATATGCAGTATCTTTACCATGACGGCAGTTCATACGTATTCATGGATATGGTCACCTATGAGCAGCTTACCATGGAGGATGAAAGCATGGGAGGGAAGGGTGGCTTTCTCAGGGACGGCCAGACCGTGAAAGCCCTGATCTACAGAGGGAGGCCCATAGGTATTGACCTGCCTGCGGCTGTTGTTCTGCAGGTAGTGGAAACCGAGCCTGGCATGAAGGGAGATACTGTTTCCGGAGGCTCCAAGCCTGCCAGGCTGGAGACCGGGCTGGTAGCCAGCGTTCCTCTGTTCATCAGCCAGGGGGATATGATCAAGGTGGACACCCGCTCCGGGGAATATCTGGGCCGGGCATAACCCTGCAAGGGGAGCATATAATGGACGGCAGCAGGCTTTATCGAGAAATACCCGCGGTAGTCATGCTTTTTGCTGCCCTTTTTCTCGGGGTCAGTCTGGCAGGCTATTCCTCTCTGGATCCCACATTTAACCATCAAGTGGGTCCGGAGTATGCTGTACAGAATCCAGCGGGCGCTGCAGGCGCCTATCTTGCCGGGACTTTTGTTGAGCTGTTCGGGTTGGGAGCGCTTCTTGGTCCTGTGTTTTTTCTTTACCTGGGACTATATCTGTTCCGGCCCTCCTTCGGGCTGGCATGGTGGCGCTGGGTGGGAATAGCTGCATGTTTTATGTCTCTTCTTGTCTGGCTGGAGTTCCCCCAGCTCAAGAACGGTCCCCTTGTGCTGGATATGCAGGGGGGGGGATTTATCGGAGGAGAACTCTACCTGTTGGGTTTTTCCCTCTTTCGCCTTTGGGGGATCATCCTGACCAATGCCTTCATGACCCTTATCGGGCTGCAGCTGGCAACTGGCTTTTCCTGGGGAAACTGTATGCTGGGTATGGTCCGGATCATGCCTTCCATGAACAGGGAAAATGATCAGCCGGATTCATTCAGGCGGGGTTCATCAGAAGGGACTGAAAAAAGGTCCAAAGAAGATTTTTATCCTTCCAAAAAAAAACACAGGACACCGGTGCCGGAACCAAAGCCGGCAGAGCTTGAAAGCCCTGCAAGTTTTGATGTGCAAGAGCATTCCCGGCCGCCTTTGGAACTCTTGACCACTCCGGCCGGGAACGGCCCCAGTCTGGATCATGAGCGCTTGCAGGAAATGTCAGAGGCGGTCAGGTCCAGCCTGGAGGATTTTTCCATCCAGGGAGAGGTGCAGCGCATCCAGCCAGGTCCGGTGGTGACCATGCTTGAATACAAGCCGGCCCCGGGAATCAAGATCAGCCGCATAGCTAATCTGCATGATGATCTTGCCCTGGCCCTCAAGGCATCTTCAGTCAGGATCGTGGCTCCACTTCCGGGCAAGGACACTGTAGGTGTAGAAGTTCCCAACCCAAAGCGCCAGACTGTTTATCTGCAGGAAATCCTTGATTCCGGGGAGTTTGCCCAATCCAGGCTTAAGCTTCCCCTGGTCCTGGGCAAGGACATTCAGGGCCGGCCCAAGGTCGAGGATCTGGCCCGCATGCCCCATCTGCTGGTGGCCGGAGCCACCGGGGCGGGCAAAAGCGTATGTCTGAACAGCCTGCTTTTGAGCCTGCTCTTCAGGTTCGCACCGGATGAACTGAAACTTCTGCTTATTGACCCCAAGCGCATTGAGCTGGCTGTTTACAATGACCTGCCACATCTGGTGCATCCCGTGGTCACGGACATGAGTCTGGCCAAGACCGCCCTGGATTGGGCCGTTTTTGAAATGGAAAACCGCTATGACCGCATGGCCGGGCTGGGTGTGCGCAATATAGAGGGCTACAACCAGAAGTTGAAGTCCTTTGGCGACAGCCCTCCGGAAGGATATGAAGAACTGGAACCCATGCCCTACCTGGTTGTGGTCATAGATGAAATGGCTGACCTCATGCTCACCGCGGCCAAGGAGGTGGAGATGGGCATTGTCCGTCTGGCCCAGCTGGCCAGGGCAGCGGGTATCCATCTTATCCTGGCCACCCAGAGACCCTCCGTGGACGTAGTTACCGGAATAATCAAGGCCAATTTTCCATCCAGGATTGCTTTCCAGGTAAGTTCCAAGCACGACTCCAGGACTATCCTGGACAGCATAGGTGCGGAATATCTGCTGGGACACGGGGACATGCTCTTCAAGAGCGGCGGAGGGCAGATGCAACGGGTGCATGGAGCGTTTGTCCAGGAAGAGGAGATCGTTTCCGTGGTGGAGTTCTGGAAGGCCAAGTCCAGTGCTGATTTTGAGCTGGATTTCACCCAGTGGAAAAACAACGGCAACGAAAAAAACAATCAGGACTTTGGCCACGACCAGATTGTTGATGATCCCAAATATGCCCAGGCAGTAGAGTTCATCCGGGAACAGGGCAAGGGCTCAATTTCTCTGATTCAGCGCCGCTTCCGCATCGGTTACAACAAGGCTGCCCTGTTTATCGAGCAGATGGAAAAAGACGGTATCCTGGGACCGGCTGACGGCAGCAGACCCAGACAGGTGCTCAAGCACAAATAGTCCGGTCTTTGGACTGCCGCACGAAAAAGACAGCCTGTTAAACAATAGTAAAGCAATCGCTGATTCATCACCGTGCATCACCGCCTCCAGACTCTTTCTCCCAGGGGGCTGTTGCCCTGGCAGAAGCTTTTTCTGGGATATATCCTGGGCATATGGACACTAAAATATCCCTGGGCCGGCGTATGCGGGCTGATCCTGATCCTTTTGTTCCTTCCTTTCAGAGACGTCTGGCGCAATCTTTTGCTGCTCGGGGTGTTTGTGGCTGCCCTGCTTTCGGCCTGGTTCAGGCTGCCCGAGGCACCTGTCCAGATCCCTGAACCCATTTCTTCCCAGGAGCGGGTCTGGCTCAAGGGACAGGTGGATGCTGTAAGCTACCTCCCCGGATACAAGCAGCGCATTATCCTGAAAAATTTGATCATCGAGCCGGACAGAGACCCGGTAAATTTGCCGGGCAGGCTGGTCTGGACCTGGCAGGAAGCTCCCGAAGACTTGGTGCCGGGCCAGGAGGTGCAGGCCCATGTGCGCATAAGGCCGGTTCACGGCCTGGCCAATTTCGGGGTATGGAACAGCGAGTTCTTCTGGCGCACCCAGGGAGTTTTCTGGCGAAGCTTTACCCGGGGTGAACATTTCTGGCACAGGCTGGAGGAGACGCAGAACAAGAGTTTTGCCCTACGCAGCGCCCTCAAGGCCAGGGCATTGGATGGTCTGGATCTGCAGGGACTTGATCCGGAAAGAAAAAACAAGGTCCAGGGGCTGGGTCTGGCCCTTTTTTTCGGGGACCGCTCCCTGCTGGATCAGGAGCTTCTGGAATCAGTGCGTCTGGCATCCCTGGCCCATACCCTGGCCCTGTCAGGGCTGCACCTGGGTATTATGGCCGGGATGGGGTTCATGCTGGCCGGGGCCCTGGGATATTTTTTTCCGCGCCTGTATCTGGTTCTGCCCTTTGTCAAGCTGGGCATGCTGCTGGCTGTGCCCATATGCCTGGTCTATCTCTGGATGGGCCAGTTTCAGCCCACTCTGATCCGGGCAGGAATAATGCTCGCCTGCTGGGGTCTTTATCTATTGGCCAATCAGCGCCGGGTTCTTCTGGACGGTCTGTTCATGGCTGCTGCCCTGATCACCCTGTACAATCCCTGGTCTGTATTCGATCTCAGGCTGCAGCTCTCGGTCATAGCCGTAGCCGGCATTGCCCTGACCCTGCCCTTGATGGAACGTTTGTTGCGGAGTCTGGAAAAAGGCAGGGTTTCAGCGCTGGTCAGGTACTTTCTGGCCCTGGCCGCGGTGACTCTGGCCGCCAACCTGGTTCTTTTGCCCATCCAGGCCTGGACCTTCAACTACATGAGCCCCCATCTTTATCTTAACCTTATCTGGCTGCCGCTTCTGGGACTGCTGGTCCTGCCGGCCGGGTTCGCCGGGCTGTTCATCTCTCTGGTTCCGGGCCTGTCCCTTGCAGGGGATTTTCTGCTGGGGGTTTCCGGTCACGCCCTGAGCGGATTCATAGCTTTAATGGAGTATCTGCGCGCAAGGGATCTCCTGCATCCCGTGATAACCTATCGCCCGTCTTTTGCGGAGATACTGGCCTATTACCTGGTTCTGTCGCTGCTTTTGTATATCCGCTGGGTGCCCTGGAGAAAGGAGCGGATCCTTGTGGGCCTGGGGATCATGGCCTGCCTGGTTCTTGTTCCCTGGATGGGCAGGGCATGGGACCAGGGCGTAACTCTTCGGGTGCTGGATGTCGGCCAGGGACAGGGACTGGTTCTGGATCTCCCCGGAAACAAAAGAATCCTGGTGGACGGGGGCGGCAGCTGGAATCCGGAGTTCGACACGGGCCGGGCAGTGGTCACACCTTCCCTGACCTGGCGCACCAGGCCTGAAAGGCTGGACAAGGTAATTTTAAGCCATGCTCATGTGGATCATTACGGCGGGCTTGTTTATCCTCTCAAGTATCTGGGAGCGGAAAAGTATATGCACAACGGAATATGGCCGGATGAGCAGGACCGCCAGAGGCTGGAATCCGCCCTGGAGAGACGGGGGGTGCAGGAAGGCGTGCTGGTCAGAGGAGACGTCCTGGAGCTGGGCGGCGGTATAAATCTGGAGGTGCTGCACCCGGAAGATCCCCACATATATGATCTGCTCAACGACTCCTCCCTGGTCCTGCGTCTGGTCTGGAATGACCGGCCCCTGGCCCTGATCCCGGGGGATATCGAGGCAGAGGGTATCCGGGATCTTCTCGAGTCGGGAAAGGATCTGGGTGCGCAGATTCTCCTGGTACCGCATCACGGCAGCCGAAGCAGTGCTGATCCAGAGTTCTACAGCCGGGTTGATCCGAAAATCGCAGTGGTTTCCAGGGGGTTTATGAACAGGTTCAGAGTCCCCCATCCGGAGGTGCTGGAAATAATTGAAGACAAAGGTATCCGGCTGTTTGACACGGCTGTGTACGGGGAGACGGTTCTCT
>SL_5KL_010_SEDDRAFT_10000009_pt1 | contig 88106 bp, 73 predicted proteins | sample SodLakKL_010_SED_FD_9118 | JGI IMG/M metagenome (IMG submission 9118)
ACTTACCGCCAATCCGGAAAATGGGGGCAATGTTAATGGTGAGGGTGAATACCATTTTGAAGAAGTAGTTGAAATAACAGCTGAAGCGCATGAAGGATGGGCTTTTATTGAATGGACGGGCGACACAGAATATCTGGATGATTCTAATGCTGCAACGGCCAATGTTACTATGCCGGCTGATGATGTTAGTTATAAGGCCAAATTTGAAGATGTTACATCAACTAAGGATCATGGAATAAATAAGTTACTTGTATTCTCTAATCCTACACAAAATAAATTTTACGTTGAGTCAAATGAAAAGATCAATCAAATTAGATTGATAAATATTAACGGTCAAGTAATAAAAAGCATTATTGTTGATAGCAATAATGCAAAGATTAATGTAAAATCTTTTTTACCGGGCATTTACTTTTTGCAAATTCAAACTAAAGAAAAAGTAATAAATAAGAGCGTTCAAATAACAAGGTAGATACAACTATTTTAAACTGTACCCTTATAAAAAAGCTGGTTAAATTTATCATACTATTTTGTTACAAACCACATGTAAAGTGCTAAAGGATTTGCAATGCAGCCTTTAGCACTTATTTTATTTAGAAGTGTTATAGAGTCAAAAAATTAGTCTATTATTAGAAAATCAAAAAAATGTTAAAAGTGTCATTTTTTAATGTTAGGAAATACTTGTTATATTTATCACAAATAACTTAAATTTAAAACTTTGCGATATTTTTTCTTACAGGTGTTCTTTTTAATATAATAAACATTATTTTTGAACGGTTATAGGTAATGAGATACAAAAAAAATTGATGCATGAGCTTTGTAAATCCTTTTTTTCTTTTGGCATTTTTGGCAATATCAATTCCTGTAATAATTCATCTTTTTAATTTCAGGCGATTGCGAAAAGTTTTGTTTTCAAATATTCTTTTTTTGCGCGAGTTGAGCGAAGAAAAGAAAAAACAATCTAAGCTCAAAAATTTATTGGTATTATTAGCCAGGATTTTAGCTGTGATATTTTTGGTATTGGCTTTTGCCCGTCCGTATATTCCTTATGAAGAGGCCAGGATCAGTGAAGAGAAAAATATTGTTAGTATATATATTGATAATTCTTTCAGTATGGAGGCTCTGTCTGGCAGGGGCAGGCTTATAGATGAAGCAAAAAGGATGGCTGTCGATATAGCTGAGCAGTTTCCTGCTACCAATGAATTTCATTTACTTACTAATGATTTTAAGGGAAAACATCAGCGACTTGTTAGTCGCGAAGATTTTAAAAGTCTTGTGAACGAGGTTGAAGTATCACCTATAGTAAGAAAGCTTTCGCAGGTTTATCGAAGGCAGGAAGAGATGTTAAAAAATTCTGCATCTGAAAACAATCATGTTTTTATGTTAAGTGATTTTCAAAAAAACATCAGTGATTTTGAAAATTTTGAAGTCGACACCGGTTTGTCTGCTTATTTTATTCCTATTGATGCTCAACGTGATGATAATATTTATATTGATTCTTTATGGTTTGAAAGCCCTGTAAAGCTTTTTAATCAACCTGTTGAGATAAACGTAAAAATAACTAATGATGGTAAGCAGGTGCTTGAAAACCAGCCCCTGAGGCTATATGTAAATGATGAGCTTCGATCTGTTGCCAGCTTTGATATACAACCAGGTGAAACACTTGAAAAAAAGCTTTCATATAATATTAATAACAGGGGTGTTCAGCAGGGCTATGTTGAAATAGTAGATCACCCTGTGGTTTTCGATGATAAAATGTATTTTAGTTTTGATGTAACTGACAACATTCCGGTTTTGGTTGTTAACCAGAGGGTTGAAAGCAGCTATTTGAATGCTCTTTTTGAGGATGAAGAATCTTTTTCGTATCGCAACATGTCACTAATGGATATAGATTATTCAGAGTTTCAAAATGCTGATATTATTATTTTGAATGGTTTAAAGTCTATTTCTTCGGGTATGCAAATGGAAATAACGAGGTTTGTTGAAGAAGGCGGGAACCTTGTGGTATTTCCGGGCGGAAATATTGATTTTGATTCATACAGGGAGTTTTTGACGTCTATGGAGGTTAATCATTACACATTGTTAGATACAACATCACAGAGGGTTTCTTCAATAAATCATTTACATCAAATATATCATGGCGTATTTGAAGAAGAGCCCGAAGATGTTGACCTGCCTGAAGCCGAAAAACATTATGCAATTAGCAGTACATTTTATGCAGCCGAAGATTATTTGTTGCAGTTACAAAACGGTAACAACTTTTTTTCATCACAGCCTTCCGGTAATGGAACTGTATATTTGTCGGCTGTGCCTTTGGATGATGATTACAGCGATTTTCATTTGCATACCTTGTTTGTCCCTACTTTGTATAATACAGCATTGTATAGTGTTCCCCAGACTGAGCCATATAAAGTAATCGGAAAAAACATGCCGATTAAAATAAGAGGAGGACAATCTACCAAAGATCCTGTCTACCAAATAACAGGAGATGATGTTGAGGTTATTCCGGAAGTTAGGAGAATTAACAACCGAAATAGCTTATATACACATAATCAAATAGATGAAGCAGGTAACTATCAGCTCTACAGCGATGATAAACTCATTAAAGGCGTTTCTTTTAATTACGATCGTCGTGAATCTGAACTTGAGTCGTATAATGCTAGTGATCTGGAGGAAATAATTAAAAACTACCAAATGGAAGGCATAAATGCATTGGATGTTTCTGATGTTTCATTTGAAAAAGCTTTTGAGAGATTCACCATGGGAAGAGAGTTGTGGCAGTTGTGCCTGATACTGGCTCTGTTATTTTTCTTTTCAGAAATTTTGCTTTTAAGATTTTGGAAATAAGGTTAAATTGCCCTTAGCTTTGATAACTAAAAATTATTTTTGAAGTTTAGCATTATTTTTTTAGTAACTGGATCTTATTTTTATTAATAAATGCAAATTTTGTGCCCACTTAAAAATAATTATAAATTGTTCAGGCTATATTAATAATTTTGTCACAGAATTAACTAATATCAAATTTAAATTAATAACCTATGAATAAAACAATAGAAACATTATTGAATCATAAAACAATACGAAAATATAAAAATGACAGCATTCCGGACAATGTTTTAAGTCGTATCCTGGAAGCAGGTGTAAGGGCTTCTACAACTGGTAATATGCAGGTTTATAGTATAATTATAACTAAAGATCGTGAAAGGCGAAAAGAGTTGTGTAAACTACAATTCAACCAGAAGATGGTTGAAGAAGCCCCGGTATCACTTACGTTTTGTGCAGATTTTAATCGGTTCAATAAATGGTGCAAGCAGAGGAACGCTGAGCCGGGTTATGATAATTTTCTTTCATTTTTTACTGCAGCCATAGATGCATTACTGGTTGCTCAAAATGTATGTGTTGCTGCCGAATCTGAGGGACTGGGGATTTGTTATCTCGGACCGACGATTTATCAGGCTGATAAGCTTATCAATTTTTTTGATTTGCCAAAAGGTGTTATTCCTGTGACTAATATAGTAGTGGGTTATCCAGACGAAGAACCTTCACAGGTTGATAGGCTGCCAATGGCGAGTGTAATTCATAATGAAAAATATAAAGATTATTCAAGCGAAGATATTGACAGTATATATCGCTACAAAGAAAGTTTACCTCTTACTAAAGAACTGATAGAAGAAAATCAGGTTGATAATCTTGCACAAATATTTGTGTATAATCGCTATAAAAAGGAAGACAATGTCCATTTCAGTAAAGTACTACTTAAAGTATTGAAAGATCAAGGGTTTATGAATCAGGATTAATAAGCTTTTCTATTTTTAGATATGCAGGGTATAGCCAAAATACTAATTATTGCCGGAGGGTTATTGATAATAACCGGATTGGTTGTTTGGCTTTTATCTGACAAACTACATTGGTTTGGAAATTTGCCGGGCGACATTAAGTTTAAAAGAGATAATATAACTGTTTATTTGCCAATTGTTTCTTTTTTATTGCTTAGTATTTTGCTAACCCTTATAATCAATATTATCAGGAGAATAATGTGATTTTTTAAAGAAAAAACCTTATGGTTTTATACTTATCGTACCGTTACATATATCAAATTACCTGAAAAAATTAAGTTAGACAACATTATTACGTATAATTTAGTGACCAGCTCAATAATCAAAACTGCTGCCTCCGATAAACTCTCTAAGAATAGAAGTAAAAGGTATATGTTTTGGGTCAACAGGTATAAACAGTGAAAGAAGGCGTTGGAGCCTTTCTATTTGCGCTGCAATATAATCAGATTTTGCATCTTCTGCTTTTAAAATAGATGGTGCATAATGAGCAAAAACTGCAATTTCATATATAAGCGCTGAATTAAAAATAGCATGTGCTTTTTCCTGGTAAGGAAATATAGAATGGTATTCATTTTGTATAACATCAGGCCAACGTTTTATGGTTTCATTTATGTCGTAGCCTCTGAACATGTAGTCGCGAACTAACCTGCGTATAAATCTTTGATCGGATGTTGACATTGGCAAATGATCATGTATATTTAGAGTGTTTAAAGCACTAACATATAGTCTGTATGATTCTACATCCATAAAATCATGCCATAGCTTTGGGTTAAGGCCATGAATGCCTTCTACAATAATACATGTTTCATCATCTATTTGCGTCGGATAAGGCTTGAGTTTAGCTCCTTTGCCATCAAAATAATATTTTGGCAAATGTACAGGCTCATTATTAAGCAAGCTATTTATAGTTTTATTAAACAATTTTAAGTCGAGTGCCGTGATTAATTCGAAATTTTGAAGACCGGTTTCAGGATCAACGGGAATAGTAGAGTGAGGTAAATAAAAATTATCAAGCGACAATATCAACACCTTCTTTTTAAGTACCTTTAACTCAATGGCTAAACGATTGGCAGTGGTTGTTTTTCCTGATGATGTCGGCCCTGCAATGAAAATAACCCTCGGTTTTGAAGGATGACTGATGAAATTATCTGCAATAGTTGAAATCTTTTTTGATTGATATGCTTCAAATATCTTAATTAACTCAGATAATTCACCTTTTTTTATTACTTCATTAACTTGTGCAACAGTTGATAATCCAAAGTGTTGCATCGTTTTTTCCGTTTCATCATATCTCTCCAGGAATTTGCTAAGTTCAAGACGCTCCGGCATAACCCTGTTATATAAATCAGTGTCGGCAATAAGGAAAAAACCTTTTTTGTATTTGAATAGCTTAAAATTTGACAACTTATCATAATTAATACTTATATCATTAAGAAATAGCTCCCCATTCCCGTTCATGTGCAGAATATGTGAATCACTGCCGGAGTTTTTTTTACTTTTAGATTCAAAAAGCTCTATAATGTCTTTTCGCCCAATTTTTTGAAAATAATTAATTGCTTCGGTATGATTAAAATTCTTATGTTGAACCGGAGCTCTATTTTTAATTAAGTTATTAATATTATTAGTTATTTCTTCTATCTGTTGGTTGTCAGGCGTATAATCTTTAAAATATCCATAGATGCCTCCAGGAATACTATATTCCAAAATATACTCCTTATCAGGCAATACCTCCGTTACAGCCTTATTAAAAAAGACAATTAGAGGTTCCAGTAAACTTCGTAATGATTTACATGATAAATCATTTTTGGCAAATACTTCGGCACTGTTTTTCATAATTTTTTATGGCTTTAAAAATATTATTATTAAAATCTTATTACAAATAAATAAATATTTATATTACAATGAATCAGTGTTTTTTGTATTTTTACTAATAATCACAAAAAAAACAATATTTTGATTTTTTTATTTTTCTGATTAAGTTAAATATTATTGGATAAATAAAAGTCAAATATTTTACATAGTTTAAAAATAAATACACTAGGTAATTTAAAATGTATATTTATTTTTGCTGACTAAAACATAAATAAATTAATAACAATAAAAATTTAAACAAATGGCAGATCTAACAACTACTTATATGGGTCTTACCCTTAGAAACCCATTGATTGTCGGAAGTTCAGGATTAACAAATTCTTTGTCAAATATTCAGTTAGCAGATAATAAAGGGGCAGGTGGCGTGGTTCTAAAATCACTATTTGAGGAACAGATAAAATATGAAATAAGGAAGACTTTTTCTGAAGATATTCAAAGTTCTTATACAGAAGCCGAAGATTATATAAGAAACTATGCCCGTGCCAATACTTTGAACGCATATACCGATTTAATAAATGAAGCTAAAAAAAAGGTTGCAATACCTGTTATAGCCAGCATTAATTGTGTTTCTGATTCTGAATGGCCTTCTTTTGCTAAAAATATAGAAGATGCAGGAGCAGATGCATTGGAGTTAAATGTTTTTATATTACCATCAGATATTGATACTGAAGGACAAAAAATTGAGAAAATATATTTTGATATAGTTGAAAAAGTGAAATCTATTGTCAGCATTCCTGTATCACTTAAAATATCACATCATTTTTCCGGAATCGGAGAGTTAATAAAAAAACTTTCATGGACAGGTATAAATGGTATAGTATTATTTAATAGATTTTTTAATCCCGACATAGATATTGATAATTTTAAAATTAAGCCTGGAAATATTTTTAGTACTCCCCAAGAAATTTCAAATTCACTTCGTTGGATAGCTATCTTATCTGATCGTATACAATGCGATCTGTGTGCTTCCACCGGTATTCACAGTGGAGCCGGCCTTATAAAACAAATACTTGCAGGTGCTAAAGCAGGCCAGATATGCTCGGTCATTTATAAAAACGGTTTTGACGAAATAGAAAAAATTGTAGGTGAATTAAAAAGTTGGATGAATGAAAAAAATTACTCCTCGATTAATGATTTTAGGGGTAAAATGAGCTATAAAAAATCTGAAAACCCTGCAGTTTTTCATAGAGTACAATTTATGAAACACCTAGCCGGTATTGAATAATTATTTGCCTTATATTATACTGAATGAGGTTTGTAAAAGCAATTATTGATTAAAACTCTTAAGTTATTTAGTTTTTAATAAATGTATCTTATTTAGTACTATAATAATTCCTGAAAATAATTATTTATTACTTCGTAATGTTTATCAGCACACCATTTTGAAAAATTGTTAACAAATAACGAATACACCAATTTAAATATGTAGTTTTGTAAAATTCCCCCTTTTTTGTTAAACAAAAATTAGATACAGGTGTTGATTAATTTAAATGCATTTTTAAATAGAAAATGGTAAATAGTAAATAGTAAATGGTAAATGGTAAATGGTAAATAAAAGATACATGTTATAATCATTTTTTAATACTATATAATGGCTAATTGTATTAATTAATTTGGTGATTTTTAAACAAAACAAATAAATGGAACTGATTTTAAAAAAATACTACTTTTTATTGTCGAATATTCTAATTGTTTCAGCCGGTTTAATTTTTGGTTTTTTGTCGTGTGAATCATCATCAAGCGGCAATTATACCAAATCGGAAACAGAACAATCAGGTATATATGATTCATCATCGATAATTGATCTGGGCAATAAAAATTTTGATAAAAAGATTTCTGATGATATAACTTTAGTTGAATTTTGGGCTGAATGGTGCCGGTCATGCAAAAAACAAATGACTATACTGGAAGAGTTGTCTCATCAAATTGGTGAAAAAGCACAAATTATTAAAGTAGATGTTGATAATAATCAGAGTCTTGCCGTAGATTATAATGTGCGTACCATTCCAACATTGATTTTATTTAAAAATGGTAAAACTGTCGAACGTTTTACCGGCTTGCAACAAAAAGAAACATTAATTAAAACTATTGATAAATATATAAATTAGAATTATGGAAAATTTAACAAAAGAAACATTTAAGGAAAAAATTTTTGACTTTGAAGCAAATAATGAATGGAATTTTAAAGGTAATAAGCCCTGTATAGTTGATTTTTATGCTGACTGGTGTGGTCCTTGTAAAGCACTTACACCGGTTTTAGAAGAACTTTCAAAAGAATATGACGGTAAAGTTGATTTTTACAAAATTGACACTGATAAGGAGCGTGAATTATCAGCTACTTTTGGTATTCAAAGCATCCCTTCAATTTTGTTTATACCGGAGGAAGGTAAGCCTCAAATGGCAAAGGGTGCTATGCCTAAACAATCTATTGTTGAAGCCATAGAAAATTCACTTGGTGTAAAAAAATAATTGTTAAAAAGTTTTGCTGAAAAAAATTAGTTTTAAGTAATAAAATGCAGATAGAAGTTAATTTGCTGATTTGTTGATTCGTGAATGAAGAATTAAGTAAAACCCGTTATCGGTTGAGCGGCAATGAAACCCCGATTTTTCAGGATTACTTGTAACCAAAAATTTAAATATTTAAACATTAAGATGTAAATCATTGTAAAAAAGATTAATAACTATATTATTATACTAATGAAACCCTTATTAAATAAAAGTTCACAAAAGATTATGTATAAATAATGAGGGTTTTATAGTAATAGAAATTATTAAACTCAAACATCCAATGATGAAATCACTATTATTAAATTGTGTAATAATTATAAAATAATCCGATGAAAAAATACCTGTTACTTTCTAAAAATAAATATTTGCTGGTAATGTTGGTTTTTACATTAGCAGGATTAATGGGTGGTTATTTGTATTATATTTTTATTGGTTGTACTTCAAATGGATGTGCTATAACTTCAAATCCTTATATGAGTTTGCTATGGGGAGGATTGATAGGATATTTGTTATTCACTATTATTTTCAGTTTGAAAAAAGACAAACTTAATCAGTAATTTAAGCACATATTTTGATCAAGGAGATTATTTTGGTGCTGTTTTCAATAAATATATTCCCAGTATACCGAAGAGTATATTAGGTACCCACGCGGCTAGGGCAGGGGTGAGGTTTCCATTGGTAGCAAAGGTTGAAGATACCTGCATAAAAAGAATAAAAGCAAAGCTCAGGGTTATACCTGCACCAAGGTGTAAACCTATACCTCCCCTTACTTTTCTACAGGATAATGAAACGCCTATTAATGTTAATATCAGGGTTGCAAATGGAAATGCTATCCTGCGGTGTTTCTCTACTTGGTAATATTTTATATGTTCTGAGCCTTTAAGTTTTTCCATATCTATTTGATCCTGCAACTCTCTGAAATTGAGTGTTTCTATTTCGCGAAGATTTTGAATAAAATTATCGGGAGTAAAATTTAATACTGTATCTTTTCGATCGCCAAAAGTAAGCTTTTCGTTGATACCATTTATTTCCCGGATATGGTAGTTTTGAATTTGCCATTGCTTTTCTATAGTGTCCCAGGTAACAGTATTTGCTTTTAATTTATAATACAATTGACCGTCTTTTATTTTTTCAAGAGAAAAACGCTGCCCTCTGTTAGTTCGATCATTGAATGATTCAAGGTAAATAAATTCTCCAGGTTTTATTTGCATATGAATGTTGCGTTCTCTAAAACGTGAGGGGCTTCTAACATAAGTGTTTTCAAAATCAAGGCGAGTTTCATTAGCCCTTGGAATTAAAACATTAGATAAGTAAATAGAAAACATAGATAATAAAACAGCTGATATGATATAAGGAACAAGGAGGCGCCTGAAGCTGATTCCCGCACTTAAAATGGATATAATTTCAGTATTTGATGCCAGGCGTGAAGTGAAAAATATTACAGCAATAAAGGTAAACAGAGGGCTGAAAAGGTTAATGAAATAAGGAATAAAATTAACATAGTAGACAAATATAATTTCATCTAAAGGAGCTTGATTTTCAATAAAATCATCGATTTTTTCCGAAAGGTCAAAAACAATAACTATGAGCATAATCAGCGTTATTGCGAAAAAAAACGTCCCAAGGAATTTTCGGATAATATATAAATCAACTATTTTTATTTTTTTCATTCCCGGTTAGTTGTATCTTATTAGTTTCTATAATTTTTTAAATATATAAAAAAATATGTAAATATAATAGCTATTATATTCTCTGTGATAGCTTAGAAATTGTTTTGGATTTCCACTTATAGAAGTCACCATTTAATATATGATTTTTTGCCTGGTTTACTAACGAAATATAAAATGTAAGATTGTGAATTGTTGCTAACATAGGACCAAGAATTTCTTTCGATACAAAAAGGTGTCTCAAATAAGCCTTGCTATATAAATTGTCAACATATGATTCACCCTCAGGATCAATGGAAGAGTAATCAAATTTCCATTTTTCATTTAAAATGTTTATTATACCATTATTTGTAAACAGCATTCCGTTTCTGGCATTTCGTGTAGGCATAACACAATCAAACATATCAACACCCAATGAAATACATTCAAGTATGTTTTCAGGGGTTCCTACCCCCATAAGGTATCTTGGTTTATCTTTAGGTAATACAGAACATACTATGTCGGTCATTTCATATAAAATATCATGTGGTTCTCCTACCGAAAGTCCACCAATAGCAATACCATCACAATTGTATTCTGCAATAGTATGTGCCGACTTTTTTCTTAAATTACTATATGTACTGCCTTGAACGATAGAAAACAACGATTGTTCATATCCATAGATGTTGGAACTGTTATTAAATTGCCGGCAACATCTTTTAAGCCAATTATGTGTTAGATCCATTGATTTTTTGGCATAATCATAATCACACGGATATGGGGTACATTCGTCAAAGGCCATTATTATATCTGCACCAATCAGGCGTTGGGTATCAATTACATTTTCGGGTGTAAAAAAATGACGGGATCCATCAATATGCGATTGAAACCATACGCCATCCTGGGTAAGTTTACGCCTTTTAGCCAGAGAATAAACCTGGTAACCACCACTATCAGTTAGTACAGGATAATCCCAGCTCATAAATTTATGTATACCTCCAGCACCCCGAATAACTTCTAAACCGGGTCGCAAATATAAATGATAAGTATTGCCCAAAATTATTTGGGCATTTACTTTTTTCGATAAATCTTGCTGGTTTATTGCTTTTACACTGCCGGCTGTTCCAACCGGCATAAATACTGGTGTATCAAATACACCATGGTTAGTTGAGATTTTCCCTGCACGGGCTCCGGAATTTTGATCTGTTGATATTAATTTAAAATGCATTTGATTGAACCAATTTTTTAAAACTAACCATGACTTTAAAAGTTTAATTTCAAAATGCTGAAAATAAGCATTTTGAAGATTTTAAACCATAAAAACTAAAATTTATTTTATTAAATCTTGCAAAGATAGTCCATATGGATGAAGTTTTAGATATTTTTGCAAAGCTTTATAAAAACCAATTACTGAAATTTACTATGAATAAATCATTTTTTATATTTATTTATTCAGAATAATTAAGTTTTTTAAAAGTATGGTCAAAATCTTTAAATAATTTGCAAATTTATTATCTGATTAAAATAAGAATTTAAAACAAATAGAGAAAATGGGATGGAGTTTTTTAATTTTTGTGATATTTATCGTATGCACTATGATTGAGTTGTTTTTTCAATGGTTTTTTCTTTCCAGGCTTATTTTTTATAAACCTAAATCTAAAACTTCAAAACAGGAACCTGTATCGGTGGTAATATGTGCAAGAAATGAGTATAGTAACCTTAAAAAAAATATTCCAAAAATATTGGAGCAAAAATATCATGATTATGAAGTGGTATTGGTAGATGACCGATCAACTGATGGTACCAGGCGTTTATTAAAAGAATACAAAAAAAAATACTCACATCTCAATGTTATTCAATTAAACAACAATGTAAACTTTTTTAAAGGCAAAAAATTTCCACTTTCAATAGGTATAAAATCGGCAAAACATGATAATCTCCTTTTCACCGATGCTGATTGCCAGCCATTATCACCATACTGGATTCATAATATGCAGAAAAATTTTTCTAAAGAAAATGAGATAATTTTAGGTTACGGGGGTTATAAGAAAGAGAAAGGATTTCTTAACTCATTAATAAGGTACAATACATTAACTGTGGCAATGAATTATTTTTCATACGCACTTGCAGGGCTTCCATATATGGGTGTGGGCAGAAACCTAGCATACAAAAAGAAATTGTTTTACAAGGCTGCCGGTTTTATATCGCACTATAAACTGGAGTCAGGCGATGATGATTTATTTGTAAACCAAATGGCTAATAATAAAAATACAGCTATAGAAATAAGCCGTGATAGTTTTACTTACTCAGAGCCGGAAAAGTCTTTTAAAAATTGGTTTTTTCAAAAAAAAAGACATTTTTCTACCGGAAGACATTATAAAAATAAACATAAATTTTTATTAGGATTGTTTGGGATTAGTAATTTTGCATTTTATGTTACTTTAATAATTATTCTTTTATTAACAGATTTTTGGCTTTGGGGGATTATTTTACTATCTGTCAGAACAATAGGGCTGATAATAAATTATTATTATTCGGCAAAAAAGTTTGACGAAAATATATTATTTTTATATTCGCCCATATATGATTTAATTTTTTCAATATTAAACCCGGTAATATACGTTTCTGGTTTTTTATATAAGAAGAATAAATGGAAGTAAATCCGAAACTCACAGAAAAGGCACAACGCGATTATAGACTGGTAAAGCAAGCTGTTGAACAAGGTTGTCAAAAAGCTTTTGCACAGTTAATGGATTACTATAAAGATACCATTTATTTTATGTTGCTCAAAATGACCGGAAGTAGTATTGATGCAGAAGATTTAACTATTGAGGCTTTTGGCAAAGCTTTCAAAAAAATTGATCAATATACGCCGGATTATGCTTTCAGTACATGGTTATTTAAAATAGCATCTAATAATTGCATTGATCATATCAGAAGAAAGAAAAAAAATGTTCTTGCCCGTGAACATAATGAAGACATCGACGACCAAGATTCAAACAGGGAAATTACTGACCAACAAATTAATCCTGAAGAAAAATTTATAAAGGATCAAAAGGTTGAGTTGATGCGCGAAGTAGTAGAAAAATTAAAACCACGGTATCGCCAGCTTATTGAATTAAGATATTTCCATGAACTATCTTACGAAGAAATATGCGCTGAGTTGGAGTTGCCTCTTGGAACAGTTAAGGCTCAATTATTCCGTGCAAGGTATTTACTTTATAATATTTTAAAAAATTCATCAGAAAGAATGTGATTTATTTATCTCTCTTAATTTATAAAATAATCTTAAACACTGACCCTCAAATAACATTCAATATAGTTAATTAATTAAGATACAAATCTATACAACCATGAAAAATATTGTTTCCATAAAAAAAATATCTTTTTTACTAATAATGATTTTTTTGCTATTATTTGTTAATGAAGCTTATTCACAAATCAGGTACACAGAAACAGATACTGTTGATGGTGTTGTGGTGATGCATCGCTGGAGGCGTTCAAATCTTTTTGATAAAGAAAGCCGGACTATGCTTAACCTTCGTTTGGTCAACACAAATGAATATCATGTAAATGTTGAACTTGCCGTTGGTTTTTATAAATCCGGTATTATAGTTTACGAAAGTGAAGATATGGAAAAATGTTTTAATCCGGGGCAAGGAAAGCGTGGTGGTTTGGCTGGGTTTAGATTTCAATCAGAAGATTTAACCCGGGAAGAAATTGAATCGGAAAAATTTGACTGGGATTTTACCTTGTTTGAGGTGGAGAAAATTGATGATTGCCCATAGTTTGGAGCATGCCTTAAGTAAAATAGATATAATGATATAATTACTCAATAAAATTTGATAATAAAAAATGGATGATCATCATATTACAGAACTTACTAAATAAACTAACATTTTAAAAGATTCAAAGAATAAACAAATTTTACATATATGAACTTAAATGAATTTAAAGAATCTATATTGCAAGGAATTCCTGATGAATTACCTGATCCCCAACCTTATGATCCAAATATAAACCATGCACCTATAAGGAAAGATATTTTAAGTGAGGAGGAGAAGAAACTGGCAGTTAAAAATGCATTACGTTATTTTCAGCGTAAACATCACAGTTTGCTTGCTTCTGAATTTTACGATGAACTGCAAACTTATGGGCGCATATATATGTATAGGTTTCGTCCGCGTTATAAAATAACTGCCTGTTCTATCAACGACTTTCCTCATAAATCAAAACAGGCTGCATCAATTATGTTAATGCTCTGCAATAATTTAGACAATGCTGTTGCTCAGCATCCTCATGAGTTGATCACTTACGGGGGAAATGGAGCTGTTTTTCAAAACTGGGCGCAGTATTTGCTTACCATGCAGTATCTTGCCACAATGACTGATAATCAAACCTTAGTTCTATCTAGCGGCCATCCTTTAGGGTTGTTTCCATCACACAAAGAAGCTCCCAGGGTGGTTATAACCAATGGGATGATGGTGCCAAATTATTCCAAACCTGATGATTGGGAAAGATACAATGCTTTGGGAGTAACCCAATACGGGCAAATGACTGCAGGCTCATTTATGTATATAGGTCCGCAAGGGATTGTTCATGGTACAACTATAACTGTATTAAACGCAGGCCGCCGCTTACAAACCAATCAAGACGGACTTGCAGGTAAAGTTTTTGTGACAAGTGGTTTGGGCGGAATGTCTGGAGCACAACCAAAAGCCGGAGTGATAGCAGGGGCTATTTGTGTAGTTGCTGAAATTAACCCGAAAGCAATTAATACCAGGTTCTCCCAGGGATGGGTTGATGAGGTGTATGATGATTTGGAAAAGCTTATAAGCCGTATTAATCAGGCTCGTGAAAAAAAACAAGCTGTATCACTTGCTTATCATGGAAATATAGTCAATTTATGGGAAAAGCTGGTAGAAAAGAATATTGATATTGAATTGGGTTCGGATCAAACCTCACTACATAATCCTTTTTCAGGAGGATATTATCCTGCCGGTTTATCTTTTGACGAAGCTAATGAGATGATGGCTAAAAATCCTGAAAAATTTAAAATGTATGTCATGCAATCTTTAAAGCGTCATGTAAAAGCTATTAATACAATGTCGCAACGCGGGATGTATTTTTGGGACTATGGCAATGCCTTTTTACTTGAAGCTGGCAGGGCAGGGGCAGAGATATTTAAAGAAGACGGCAATTATAAGTATCCTTCGTATGTGCAGGATATAATGGGGCCTTTGTGTTTTGATTATGGCTTCGGGCCTTTCAGGTGGGTATGTACATCTTCAAAACCCGAAGATTTGAAAATTACCGACCGTATTGCTGCAAATGTTTTGGAAGAAATGATAAATACAGCGCCAAAAGAAATAAAAATGCAGCTTTCTGACAATTTACGGTGGATAAAACAAGCCGATGAAAATAACCTGGTTGTGGGTTCCCAGGCAAGGATACTTTATGCTGACTCCGAAGGAAGAATAAAAATTGCAAAGGCATTTAACAAAGCTATACGTGAAGGATCGATAACTGCACCAATTGTTTTGGGCAGAGATCATCACGATGTTTCGGGCACGGATTCGCCATACAGGGAAACATCAAACATCTATGATGGCTCAAAATTTACCGCTGATATGGCCATACATAACGTTATTGGCGATAGTTTCAGAGGGGCAACATGGGTTTCAATCCATAACGGAGGGGGTGTTGGATGGGGAGAAGCTATTAACGGTGGCTTTGGAATGTTGTTAGACGGTTCGGATGAAGCCGACAGACGAATCGAATCTATGCTTTTTTGGGATGTAAATAATGGTATTGCCAGAAGAAGCTGGGCAAGAAATCAAGAAGCAATGTTTGCCATAAACAGAGCTATGAAACACGAACCTCTACTTAAAGTGACAATGCCTAACATTGTTGATGAAAAGTTTATTGATAATTTGTTTTAAATTATTTTGCTTAATTGTTAACCAAGAATTGATTAATAAACAACAAAGTGTAAGATACATTCAGGCAAGTTGATAATTGCAGCAGGAGGACAGCCGGTTGAATTCTTTTCTAAATCAATTTTTGGGGATTGTGTCATATTTATGTTTTTTGCTTTCAATAATGCTGATTTTATTCATTACTTCTTCCTGTAAATTGATTGCTAGTTCTTTGTCCATAGAATAACATTCAAACGCTTTATCAAAAGTTTTTTTACTAATATTATGCTTATTAAATAAGTTCCTGTAATAATAATGAACAGAATCCTCTACTGAGGGATTTTTTCTGGAATGCACTTTAATATATGATTCTAAAAGATACTTATCTACCATTATATTAACCATTTTATCTTTCTCGATGATCCTTTCACATTTAGTTTTACCTGTCAATAATTCACAGGACGGCATCAATAAAAAACCCGGTAAAAAAAGTAGTAACGATATTTTTGATAATTTTAACATTAATTGATTCTATTATTGTTTAATTAGTGTGGTTAATATATTTAATAAACAGCAAGTTATCTTACTTTGAAAAATAGATCAGTTTTCCTTTTTTCGATTCATTTATAACGGTATTGTTATAAACATGTTGTCCGTTAACGAAAGTATGAATTACTTTTGAGTTGAAAGTATGACCTGTTAAAGGCGACCATTTGCATTTATATAATACATTGTTTTTGTTGACTTTCCATTGTGAGTTAAGGTCAACTATGGCCAAGTCAGCATAATACCCTTTTCTAATAAAACCACGTTCTTTTATATTGAAAACTTTAGCCGGATTATGGCACATTTTTTCGGTTATAGTTTCCAGGCTGATTAATTTTTTATGATAAAGGTCAAGCATGGCAGGCAGCGAGTGTTGTATCATTGGAGCTCCTGACGGACAAGAAAGATATGGTTGTTTTTTTTCTTCAAAAGAATGTGGTGCATGGTCTGTAGAAATTATATCAATTTTGTTTGTGTTAACCCCTTTTAAAAGTGCTTCGCTGTCTGATGGTTTTTTTATCGCAGGATTCCATTTTATTAATGATTGTTTTTCATTATAGTCATTATCACTAAACCAGAGGTGATGAACACAGGCTTCACCAGTTATTTGTTTGCCGGTATCTAATGGGATGTTTTGAAAAAGCTCGGTTTCCTTTTTTGTACTAACATGAAGCAAATGTAGCCTGGTTTGGTATTTAAGTGCAAGGCTCAATGCTTTAAATGAGCTTTTGTAACAAGCTTCACTGCTTCTGATAATAGGATGAAAATGCATAGGAATGTTATCTCCATATTTTTCTATGGCAATCGAAAGATTTTTTTTAATTATTTCTTCATCTTCACAGTGTATAGTGATAAGTTTTTTGACTTTAGCAAAAATATTTTGAAGACTCTTACTGTTATTTAGCAACATATTGCCGGTTGAAGCTCCCAAAAAAACTTTAATTCCACAAATGTATGTTGGGTCGGCAGCCAATAACTCTTTCAAATTCTCATTAGTAGCTCCAAGGTAAAATGCATAATTAACTAATGATTTTTTTTCGGCAATTCTAATTTTTTCTTCAATTCTATCTATAGAAGTTGTCTGAGGTTTTGTATTAGGCATATCCATAATTGATGTAACGCCTCCTGCTACTGCAGCTTTAGACTCGCTATAGATATTACCTTTGTGAGTCATTCCGGGTTCGCGAAAATGTACATGGGAATCTATAATACCCGGAAAAACGTGCATACCTGCCAGGTTAATTGTTTTTATATCAAAGGGTTCTGATTGATTGGAAGTATAATCTATTACATCGGTGATTTTCTCATTTTCAATCACTAAACCACCTTTAAAAACGATTCCTTCATTAACAATGTTTCCATTTCTTAAATATAGAGCAGAAGCCATTTAGATAATTTGTTGTTAGAAAAAGTAATTTTTTTCAAGAATCAGTCTCTGAAACCTTATTTTTTTGCTTGTATTTTTTAAAAATACTTTTTAGCCTTAAAGATATTACACCCAAAACAGCTTCTCTAAAAATGCCTTTTGTCATTTTAGAATTGCCTTGTGTTCTGTCTGTAAAAATTATTGAAACTTCTTTTATTTTATATTTCATCTTCCAGGCTGTAAATTTCATTTCAATTTGGAAAGCGTATCCGGTAAATTTTATCTTATCCAGATCAATAGCTTCCAGAACTTCTCTTTTATAACATTTAAAGCCTGCTGTGGTATCACGTATTTTCATTCCCGTAACTAATCTTACGTAAGCGGAAGCGTAATACGACATTAATACCCTGCTCATTGGCCAGTTGATCACATTTACACCATTAATGTATCTTGAACCAACTGCCAAATCATATCCTTCATCAGCGCAGACACGATACAGCCTTGTCAAATCTTCAGGATTGTGAGAAAAATCGGCATCCATTTCAAAAATATACTGGTACTCTTGTTGAATTGCCCACTTAAATCCGCTAATATAGGCAGTACCCAGGCCTAATTTGCCTTCGCGTACATTAAGAAATAATTTTCCATTATACTCATCTTGAATATCTGAGACTACCTTGGCAGTGCCGTCAGGAGAATTATCATCTATCACAAGAACATGAAAATTTTTCGGCAAAGAGAAAATCTTTCGGATAATTTTTTCAATGTTCTCTTTTTCATTATACGTAGGAATTATAACTAAACTATCTGACACAATGAATTATATTATATTTTTTTATCAATTTACAACATCTGTTGTTGGAAGCGAAAAAATCAGTCAAATTAGCAATTTATCAAAAATAATGTTTTGTTTTTGAAACAAAAAAAATAATTATGATTTTGTTCTACAAAATACCAACAATACTACAAATTAAATAAATAATTTTCAAATTTTTGCAAGGCTTAAATGTTTCAATAATTATAAATGGATTAAAATTGTACAAATGAATTATTTTTGTTAAAAAACATTTATAATATGATCTATTTTGACAATGCCGCGTCAGCACCAGTTGAGCCTGAAGTTGTTAAATTAATAAACCGGCTTATAGGTGAAAATTATGGAAATCCATCATCAATTCATGAGTTAGGTCGCAGATCAAGAGTACTTATTGAAAATTCAAGAAAAAAAATTGCAAGATTAATAAATGTTTCACCTTCAGAAATTATTTTTACTTCAGGCGGTACTGAAGCAAATAACCATATTTTGTGGAGTTGCTTTCTTGATCTTAAATTCAAGCATTTTGTAACAAGTTATTTGGAGCATCCTTCTGTATTAAATACTCTTGATAATTTAGCTAAGCATTTCGGGATTAAAATCAGTTATGTAAATCATAATTCAAAAGGCCATATTGATACAAGTCATCTTGAGGCTCTGCTTAAAGATTCTCCTCCTGCAGTTGTTAGTCTTATGCATGCAAATAATGAAATAGGCAATTTAATACCTTTAAACCAGGTTAAAGATATTTGCCAAAAACATGGTGCTGTTTTTTTTTCAGATACAGTACAAACAATAGGTAAATTCAGAATTGAAGCTGAGAGTTTTGGGTTTGATTTTGCTACAGCTTCTGCACACAAATTTCATGGCCCCAAAGGTGTGGGGTTCATCTATGCTAAATCAACCAATAAAATGAAATCATTTATTACAGGCGGTTCTCAGGAAAAAAATCTAAGGGGTGGCACCGAAAATGTCTATGGTATAGCAGGTATGGCCCTGGCTTTAGAAATTGCAATGAAAGAAATAAAAAAGAATCATAGCTATATATCCGGCTTAAAATTTAAATTAATTGATATATTAAGTAAAGAGTTGCCCGAAATTGAGTTTAACGGTGATGTAAAAAATAAAAGCCTTTATACAATTATAAATTTACGTTTACCTAAAAGTGATAAATCAGAAATGCTCCTGGCAAACCTCGACATTGAAGGTATTGCTGTTTCCGGGGGAAATGCATGCAGTTCGGGAAGTAATAAAGCTTCTCATGTGTTAAAATCAGTCGGAGTCAAACCTGAGAACCCCTCTATAAGAGTTTCCCTTAGTAAATATAATGAAGTATGGGAACTTGAAAAATTTACTAAAATACTTAAGAAAGTTTATTTTTAATTCAATATCATTAATTTAACCGCCATATTGTCAGTTTTTGTATTACCTAAAATGACTTTTTGGCAGTTGCAGGGTTGTGTTTGTATCATTTTGGCATATGATTAGTGATGGCATAAACTTTGTTTTTTAGTAAGTAAAAGTTAAAAAAATTGATGTTGAATCTAAAAACAATAGGAGGTGTTAGATATGTTACCAGCATTAAGAAATAGATTGAATATGCCGAGTTTTGTGGATGAATTTTTCGGTCGTGATCTGATGGATAATTTCTTGAGTGAAAGAAGCGGAGTAAATATCCCTAGTGTAAATTTGGTAGAGAATAATGATGAGTATCGCATAGAAGTTGCTGCTCCGGGTCTTGAAAAGAAAGATTTTAAAATCGATCTTGACAATGATGTATTGACAATTTCTTCAGAGAAAGAAGAAAAGGATGAACAAAATGAGGAGAATTTTGTACGCCGAGAATTTAGTTATTCCAAATTTAGCCGTTCTTTCACCTTGCCTGAGAGTGCTGATGAAGAAAAAATCAAGGCCACACACAAAGAAGGCATTTTGTATGTACACATTCCTAAAAAGGATGAAGCAAAACAAAAACCCCCAAAACAAATTAATATTTCATAAATAATTTTGCTGTTTTATCATAACATATAAACATGCAACGGGGGTGATTAAACCTTGGGGTGTATTAGGAAATTTACTGATACACCCCAATTTTAAAAATGACTAATTATAAATCTAAAAACTTTTAATTATGGCTGAAATAATTGATAAGTTGTCTAAAATACGTGATGGTATTACAGGAAAAAATATTCAAAATAAATCAAACGAATTACCATCATTTTATGAAACAGGTAGCAACTTTCCTGCAATAAACATTATGGAGACAAGCAAAGGGTATAAAATTGAAATGGCAATTCCCGGTTTTTCAAAAGATGATATTACTATTAATGCCGACAATAAATTACTGCAGATAAAAGTCTATTACAAAGGTGAACAGGGTCGCTCTGGTGATTCAAAAGTTAATGAGAGTAAATTTTGCATTTCCAGAAATATTAGTATACCTGAGGAAGTTGATATAGATAAAATTGATGCTAAAATGAAAAATGGTCTTTTAACAATACAATTGCAGGAAAAAGATGTTTCTGTTCAGAAGAAAAAAATTTCTATTGATGTTGAGTAACCGGGAATTTAATAAGAGCCGGTAATTGAAAAAAGAAATAAAAAAGCCGGGTAAATTTATAAATTTCCGGCTTTTTTATTATAAATAAACGGCATTTAAAATTTTTTGCTATGCCTGATTTTTAGTTTATAGATTATTTTTTCTCAATTGTTTTCAATAATTCAATAACATTTTCTTGTTTTTTCAAAACATACTTTGCATCTGTTCTAAGCTTTCCAACTCTCATTGTCCATGCATGTTCCGGTAGTGTCTTAAACAATAGTTCATCAGACCATCCTGCACCAATTGCCAATATAAAATCGTAATCCTTTTTAGATACCCAATGCATAGCCAGCTCTCCTTTATTTATTCCGGAATTGCTTACCTCAATAACTTTTTTGCCATGCAAAACCTGTACCCCTATGTTAGTTGTCATAGAAAGCAAGTAATCGCTAACTTCTTTAACAAGGAAAGATGATTGCCATATATCAGCCTTATGATAATGCCATGAAACTGAATATTCTTTTTCTTCAATAAAAGATCCGGGTAATCTATCGGTGTACATTTCGAGTATTGGCATTATTTCTTCTTTCCATTCATTAGAGAGGGGTTTAAAAAGTTCCCATTCCTTTTTATCGGCATCACAAATCCATACACCATGTTCTGCCGTTAAATTAACTTTGGTTTTACCCAACCATCCATCTAATTGATCTTTACTGCGACCACTAATTATAACAATGTCTGTTTTTTCTTTTTTATTAATGTTTTCTATTAGTTTATGTAAATCTGCACCCGGGAAGGCGTCTTCCGGTTTTTTAACGAAAGGCACAAGAGTTCCGTCATAATTAAGGATAATAATTTTATTTTTAGCATTATGATAATTATTAGGTATGTTGTTAACAATTTCCGGTTTAAGAATTTTTTTCTCACCTGTGATTTTTGTTTCCTTGTATATATCAAGCAGTGTGTTAACAAAATCATTTGCCCAAAAGGTTACATTATAACGTTTTAGCCGTTTTTGCATAAGGTTGTTGCGATATATTTGTTCTTCTTCCGGTGTTTTAAGTGCTTCTTCAATACCTTCGGCAATTTCATTAATATTATTTGGATTGATTATTATTGTTTCACTAAGCTCTTTTGCTGCTCCCGTAAGTTCGCTCAAGATAAGCACTCCTGTTTGATCTTGCAATGATGCAATGTATTCTTTAGCCACTAAATTCATTCCATCTCTCAGAGGTGTGATCAAAGAGACGGCACTCATTCTGTATTGAGCTATAAGTTCCTTATGCGCCAATGAAGTATATTGATAAATTATTGGAGTCCATTTTATAGTGCCATAATTGCCATTAATATTTCCTACTAACTCATCCAGTCTTCTCTTGATTTGGTTATAAGCAGTAACCCCTGTTCGTGATGGAACCAAAATCATGTTCATAAAGATTTTCCCGTGCCATTCGGGGTTGTTTCTCAAGAACATTTCAAAGCCTTGCAAACGGTTTATAATACCTTTTGTATAATCAAGACGGTCTACCGAGAGTACTATTTTAGGTTGATCAGGTCCGGGCTTTTTAGAATCATTAGGAGATACATCCATTTTATTAAACTTTTCAAACTCAATACCCATAGGGAAGGTCCCAACCTTGATTACCCTGTCGGGAAGATCGATAGTGCCCATATAATTTTCTATTCCCAGGATTCTTAGTATTGTACGTAAAAAATACTGGGCATAATCATGAGTATGAAAGCCTATAAGATCAGCCCCTAGTAATCCTTCTAAAATACCGTCACGGCTTTCTTTGGGAAATAAACGATACATTTCATATGAGGGAAATGGTATATGCAGAAAAAAACCTATGGGATTATCTATTTTATCGCGCAACATGGCAGGTAATAACATCAGGTGGTAATCATGCACCCACACGATATCTCCGGGTTGTATTACTTTGAGTACCTCGTCACAGAAGATTTGATTCAGCTTTTTATATTCGTCCCAATATTCATTTTCAAAACTGGCATAATTTGGGAAATAATGAAACAAAGGCCAGATGGTTCTGTTACAAAAGCCATAATAAACTTTATCCATCAAGCTTTTTGAAAAAAACACGGGAGATGCATTATATTCTTTCTGAACTTTATTACGTATAGAATCTTCGTCTTCTTTATCAATTGTTGTACCCGGCCAACCCATCCATACATATTCAGTAATATCGGTTTTTGATTTACCCAAACCGTTCAGAAAATCGCTCATTCCTGAAACCAATCCTCCGGCACTTTTGGTAAATTTAAATTCATTACCTTCTTTTTTAACCGAAACCGGTAGGCGATTAGATACAATTATTAATTTCATTTCTGAAAAATGTATTTAAAGTACTGATTTCTAATAAATTACTTTTATCAATGTATGCGTTTGCAGTTCTAAGTCCGTAGAGCCCTCATGGTTATACATATTCTTTTATATACTTTTGGTTAATGAGGGCTTCATAATTATATTTTTTTATAGTTTAATTTCTTTTCTATCACTGGTTTCAAAGTGATAAGTATCTCCTGCTACACCAATTGTTACAGGATTTGCCCATCCCTTATCAAACTCAATATTAATTGTTTCATGGTCTATTTCAAGTTTTATCCAATGTCCGCGATAGTGTAAACGGAAACTTATAGACTTAATATCATTTGGAAGATGTGGGTTAAACCATAGTACATCATCTCTGATTTCTAAGCCTGTATAACACCTTTGAATAATATCAAGTGTACCGGCCATTGCGCCCAGGTGGATACCCTCGTGGGTAGTACCACCCTGAATATCCTTAAAGTCACTCATCAATGCTTCACGAAACCGATTCCACGATTCCTCACGGTGTAAACGTGAATATACCCATGAGTGTATTACCTGGCTAAGTGTAGAACCATGAGCTGTTCTTTTACGATAATATTCTATGTTTTTTGATATAATATCAGGGGTAAATTCATAACCAAGGTTATTGAATATTTTTGACAATTCTTCTTTTGAAAAAAGGTAAAACAACATCAAAACATCAGCCTGTTTGCTTGCCTTGTAATAATTACATGAGTCTCCTTCACTTTCAAGAATACGATCCAGGCGTAAGGCTTTGCCATAGTTTTTATGATAATAATCCCAGTCAAGTTCTTTAAGTTTCTCATATCCTTCAAACTGCATGATGATATTATTCTCATCAATAGGGACATACATTTTTTTTATAATATCTTTCCATTTTTTGATATCATCGTCGGTGAATCCAATAGTTCTTTCCATGTCTTTACAACAGTTTTCTCCAACAAGCTCCATTATTTCAAGAGCATGTTGTATCACCCACACAGCCATAATGTTTGTATAAGCGTTATTATTCAGTCCTGCCTTTTCTGCGCCGGGGTATCGGGTGTGGTATTCGTCAGGACCCATTATCCCGTGTATCTCATATCTGCCACGTTCTTTATTAAACTTGGTAACGCTTGACCAGAACAAAGCTGTTGACAATACTATTTCAGCACCATGTGACATAAGAAAATCAATATCTGCTGTACTTTGATAATAGTGCCACACATTAAATGGAATAGCTGCATTGACATGATATTGTAGTCGAGAAACATCTGGCAACCATCTGCCCGATCGGGGGTTAAGGTGTAGTTTTTGAGTTTCTTCCCGGCCATTACTTCCGCTTTGCCATGGGAACATTGCTCCTCTAAAACCCGCTTCTTTTGCAGCATGACGAGCTTCAGGCAAACGCCGGTATCGATACATCAGCATTGAGCGAGATATTTGAGGATGATGCAAATTAATAAACGGCAGTATATAAAGTTCGTCCCAAAATATATGACCGCGATATGCTTCACCATGCCATCCACGCGCAGGTACTCCAATGTCTTTTTCAATGCTGTTGCTCGAAACTGTTTGATACAAATGAAACGTATGCAAACGCAATACCAGTTGATCCAAACTTCCGTTTGCATAAATTTTAATATCATTATAATGCCATATTTGTCTCCAGCAAATTTTATGACTTTCTTCCAGATCGGCAAAACAATCACAGCGTTCTATCCAATTCTTTGCTTCGGTCAATGGGTCGCCAATAGCGAAATCGCGAGAGGTAAAGAAATCAACAATTTTTTCTATTGTATAAGTTTCTTTCTTATTGCATTCTATAACAAAATCTCCCGCAATAAAATCTTTACCTTCCACCGGTGTTTGCTTTATTTTCAGCTCTTCTTCATTACGATATATGTGCATCCTTGAGGCTTGTGCTACACGGATCTTAGATTGCTTAGTGCAACTAAGTAAATAAATACTTGTATTATTAAAATGATTTTTATCCAATACCTCAATATGATCCTGATTAAGAGCGCTATATCTCTTAACGTTATTATTAATAACATTACCGTCAATACCGGAGCGGATTGTAAGCTTGCCCGACCAATTTTCAGGTACAAGCTTCCATTGTATAGCTGCAACATGGGAGTTACTCATACTAACCAATCTTCGGCTGATAATACTTGTTTCTTTTTTATTCTCATCACGGAACTTCATCCTTCGCTCAAGAATGCCTTCTTTTAGGTGGAGATGAGTTTTGAATTCAAGAATTTCAACCTCACTAAGGCTAAACCATTTTTCATCATCAATTTTATAGGTAAGATACAACCAGTTAGGCCAGTTTACAAGATCTTCATTCTCAATTATTTTTCCCTTTATTTCTGATTTCATACGATTATAACCACCGGCCAGGTACGTACCGGGATAATTATAATCATTTTCTTTCTCTAATTCCAATGCACCTCTTGTAGCAATATATCCGTTGCCCAGTGTACAAAGAGCTTCTTGCAAAGGGTGCTCTTGTTCATTAAAATTATCATAAATAATTGTTGTTCCTTTCATACACCAAAATTTATTTTTAAAATGGTTTAACAATAAAATAAATTAATAACAGCAAAATTATTTTTTGTTATATAATTCAATTAATTTATTAAAAAATTCCCTTACCTGAAAAACGTTTTTTAATGAATATGTAGCGAATGTTTTTTGGCCATGACTACCAACCATTATACCTATGCCTTTATCCTGCAATGTTTTAAACGCATCTTCATCTGTAATATCATCACCAATAAAAATGGGTATAATATTATCTTTTTCTGAAAGCTCTAATGCATCAAGAATCCATTCAACAGCTTTACCTTTATGCCAGTCAATATTTGGTTTAATTTCAACTATTTTTTTACCTTCTCCTATTTTATGTTCTTTGTGCTCATCAAGTATTTGATTTGCAATATCATAAACTATTTCCTCATCTTCCGGCCGTGCATTACGATAATGAATGCCAATAGCATAGCGTTTTCTGTCTATTTGAGTGCCTACTGTTTTTTCCTTAAGCTTTTTTTCCACCTTTTTTTGAATTTCATCGAGCTTTGGAATGATTTTTTTTGAATCCGGATGTTCCATAAATAGATTATTTGGCCCGGAGATAATATATCCGTGACTGCCTGCATATATAAGTTCATCAAGGTTCACAAGGTTTTCTACATCTTCTTTATCACGTCCGGTTACAATAGCTACAGTGAATTTTGATGCTAAACTTTTAAGGGTAGCTTTCATTTCGTTTGAAATGATTGCATCTTCAGGACGCGATACAATAGGTGTCAAGGTACCATCATAATCTAAAAATATTACTGGCTTTTTTCGGCTAAATATATCAAATATTTCTTTATTGTCTGGAAATATAGGTTTACCCGGGCGCGAAAAATATTCTTTAATTAATTTCTCATCTGTTATATCAAGTTCAAAAAAGCTATCTATGGTAATATCAGCTCCATTATTAAGCAATCCATCTTTATTATCAAACCTGTTTATACCTACTACAAGTCCAAAAAAGCCGCTTTGTCCGGCCTGAACTCCGGATATGGCATCTTCAAAAACCACTGAGTTTTCAGGACGTGCATTCAGGCGCTTAGCCGCTTCTGTAAAGATATCAGGATTTGGCTTACCGCTAAGACCTATTTCTTCCGATACCATGCCATCTACCCGCGTGTCAAAGAGATGATCAATGCCTGCAACTTCAATTATTTTTTTGCAATTCTTACTCGAAGATACTATAGCAGTTTTTATTCCAAGTTGGCGCCAGCTTTTAAGTTTTTCCACTGCATCTTCGTATATTTCAACACCATAACGCTCCAAAACCTCATTAAATAAAACGTTTTTCAAATTACCCAGAGCACAAACGGTTTCCATTCCAGGTGGATCATCTGTGTTACCCCATGGTAATTCAATATTCCGCGAATCAAGAAAGCTTTTTACGCCTTGATAACGCGGCTTACCATCAATATAATTTTGATAATCGTTTTCTGATACTGAATCTTGCTTGCCATATTTGTGCTTGTTTTCCTTAAAAAAATTGTCAAACATTTCTCTCCAGGCTTCTTTATGAGTCTTTCGTGTTTGAGTGAGTACCCCATCAAGATCAAAAATAAGCGAGTCAACCGGAAAATGTTTCATTGAATTTTGTGAATTGCAATTCATTTTATCCTATCCTTTAATTATCAATTAATAAAAAGTTGTTATTTAATATACTTCAAAAATAAAAAAAAATATTTACGGTTAACAAGTAATTAAATTAAGTATTAAATTGTATGAAAAAAAAATTGCCTCTACTGGTTTTTTAATGATGGCCACATTTAAATTTATTATATTTTTGTTAGGTGTTTGTTTTTATTAAAATAACAATTTTATAACATAGCGTCAGAAGATTAAAATTAATCTTGCCACCAGGTATACAATAAACTTGTTGAAGTGACACAAAAACTCAAAGAAACACGAAGAGTAATGTTCCGAAATTTAACTCTTTGAGTTATTTCACTTCGTTCAATACAAGCTTAGAGTCTCTGCCATGTTTGATAAATTGTTTGCAAACCAGAGGGGTAAGGAAAACAAGTATCCAACAGGGTTAAAGTTTTAGTGGTTATAATTAATTTATATTTATGATCAATTTTTGATGCTTTTTTTGTAATGACTGTTATTAAACGAAAACAAGCAATTTTAATAGTTTTAAATAGGATTTATTATTTTATAATTATTTAAGATTTCTTGATTAAGCATAATTTAAAATATTTTGTTTAATTAGGTAAAAAACGTATCAAGATACATTATTAGCATTTATGAGATATTTTTATATATTTTTATTTGTAATTACTCTATTGTTTGCTATAACATCATGTTTTCCGGTGCAACGTTTAGCAAGAGATTTTGGAGACTATAAGCAAACTAAAACCATATTGATAATTCCTCCGTCGAAGTCAACTATTTTTTTCTCATATTATCCTTATAATCCTGATAAATATAAAAAAGATAATGATACTGTTTATCCACTGGAAAAAAGTCATTTTTTAAAACATGTTGATGATTCACTTTTGTATGAAGTTTTTGTAGAAGGTTTGGAAAAGGGTCTTGATAAATATGGTATTGATTACTACTTATCTGATTCTGTAGATGCTTTTTTGCAGGGGGATGATGAAGCTTATGTTTTTTCAGTAGCCCAGAAAGAAATGCTGGAATATCCCGATACATTTAAACAAAAAACTCAATTTGATACTGTATTATATGTACAAGAGTTAGAACGCAATAACGTTATTAGTAATACCTGGTTTGAATTCACAGAGTTAAATAATTCAGACAGATCAATGAATGTTCTTTTTAGCATGCATTATACCAGTGATTTGTTTGACGGTAATTTTAGAATGAATTGGCGTACAGGGGAAGTTACGTATCAATATACTCCATACAAAATTGATGTTGATGATGTGCTTGACCTGGGTTTTTTTGCCGGGTATAAAAACGGTGAATATATAGTAGATTATTTGTTTAACATCTTTCTTGAAGATCAGCTGGGCAAGGGTACTATAGAAGATTACTACAGATACGATAAACGAAGAAATTCTGCTTATCGGGCAAATGGAGACCGTTTTATAATTATTGAATATTAGCAGTCTATAAACTATCTTTTAAGTATTTAATTACGTTATTTGTGTTTTTGAATTATTAATATCTTGTAAATGGAGTTACATCCTGGGCAGAAAAATCTTTTTTAAGATATTTATAATAACCTGCTACTGCAATCATGGCTGCATTATCTGTGCAATATTCAAAAGGCGGAATAAAGACTTGCCATCCTCGCTTTTTTTCTTCTTCGTAGATTGCTTTTCGCAGGCCTGAATTTGCAGAAACTCCTCCAGCTATTGCAATTTGCTTAACACCTGTCTTTTGTGATGCTGTTCTTAGTTTTTCCATCAATATTTCAACAATAGTGTGTTGTATAGAAGCACAAAGGTCATATATGTTTTTTCTTATAAAATTATTGTCATGTTTAAGTTTATCTCTCAAAAAATATAGTATAGAAGTTTTAAGGCCACTAAAGCTAAAATCAAGGTTGGGAATATTTGGGTGGGGAAAGGTAAATTTATTAATATCTCCCTGCTGAGCATATTTGTCAATTAAAGGGCCACCTGGGTATGGCAGCCCCATTATTTTAGCGGCTTTATCAAAAGCTTCACCTGCTGCATCATCAATAGTTTGTCCAATTATTTCAAAGTTATAATGGCTTTTAACCAAAACAATTTGTGTATGTCCGCCCGAAACAGTCAAACACAAGAAAGGAAAGTCCGGAAATTGATCCTGATCATTTTTTTCTATAAAATGGCTTAAGATATGAGCATGCATATGGTTTACTTCCAAAATTGGAATTTTTAGTGCTAATGCAAAAGCTTTGGAGAATGATGTGCCAACCAAAAGTGAGCCTAATAACCCTGGTCCAGCAGTAAAAGCTATTGCATTTATATCTTTTTTTTGTATCTTTGCTTTACGAATTGCCAATTCAACGACAGGAATAATATTTTGTTGATGAGCTCGTGAAGCCAATTCAGGTACTACACCTCCATAATTTTTGTGTACTTCTTGATTTGCAATAACATTGGCAAGAATTTTGCGTTCATTTATTAACGCAGCAGAAGTATCATCGCAAGATGACTCAATTCCTAATATAATAATTGCCATAAAAACTTTTAGAATAACCGGTTGTTATTTTATTGAAATGAAAAACAAAAATACCAAAAAAATGCGAAGAAGGGCATTGCTTACTTCTTTATTAGTTGTAATTTTAGTACCCGTCATCTTGTATGGTGTATTTAGAAGCAATTATGTTCAAAATTTTTTGGTTCAAAAAATTGTAACCTATTTTAGTAATGAACTAGATACAGATGTTGAAGTTGGAGGCGTTAATATTAGCTTTTTTCTAAATATTGTTCTTGAAGATGTATCAGTAAAAGACCAGTATGATGAAGATATGTTATTTATCGAAAGATTGGTATTAGACACTCGAAGTATTTCAGTTAGACGAAATCATATATATATTGATAAACTAGGATTTGATAATTCCAGTATAAAACTTGCCAAATATCAAGACACCGAGTATTATAACTATCAATTTATGGTGGATTATTTCTTCCCTGACCAAAGGAAAGATACTCAAAAATGGAGCTTTACAGTAAATTCTTTTGAATTTAAAAACAGTAATTTTGAGTTACACGACAGAAATCATACACATAACAAACATCGTTTTGATCCAAAACATTTGTCAATAAGAAATTTTAATCTTGATATTAAAGATTTTTCTATTACAGAAGATTCAATTACTGCCACCCTCAATCATTTGTCTTTTATTGATTCAGGTGGGCTGGAAGTAAAAAATTTTTCGGGTGATTTTAATTTTAGTGAAACCGGGAGTTATATAAGAGATTTGGCTTTAAGAACAGATAATTCAAGAATTAATATGGATTTGGTTCTTGAATACAACTCGTTTGATGATTTCAAATACTTTGATGAAAAAGTATCTTTTGATTTTATAATGCAAACTTCATCTTTTGCTCTGACAGATATAGGTTATTTTTTTGAATATTTCGAAGGAAAAGATGATGTAATATATATGAGGGGTGATGTTAATGGTAAACTTTCCAACTTCAGGGGAAGAAATTTCTCATTTGCATTTGGCCAATCAACTATTTTAAACGGGAATTTCTTTGTTACAGGTTTACCTGAGTTTGACAACACTTTTGTCAATATGTCGGTAAGCGAATTTCGTACTATCAGAAATGATATTGACCATTTTGAACAAGTTGCCGATATAAAGATAATTGAAAGCCATTTTTACGAGCATCTTGAAAACCTGGGTAATGTTATGTTTACCGGTAACTTAACAGGCTTTATTAATGATTTTGTTGCTTATGGTGACTTAAATACTGATATTGGTACTATAAAATCTGATATTGCCATATACCAGGATGGTTTGAAAGGTAATTACGGATATAGGGGTTCGCTGGCTGCAAAAAAATTTGATGTTGGCAAGTTTTTGAATCAGGAAAACTCTGTTGGAGAAGTCAGTATGGACATTTTTGTCGAAGGATACGGTACAACATTCGAAACAGCTGATTTGAAAATTGAAGGCAATATTGATGCTGTTAATATCATAGATTATAATTATACGAATATTGATTTAAAAGGTGATCTTATCAACAAAAAATTTGATGGTTCTTTTACTCTTGATGACCCAAATGTTTTCTTTGATTTTGCCGGAATAATTGATTTTTATGAACCACCATATAGCTTTGATTTTTATGCAATGCTAGATAATGCAAATCTTACTGATTTAAATCTTTATCAACGTGACAGCCTTGCCAATTCAGTTTTATCAACTAACTTAAAACTTAACCTTGAAGCTTCCAATATTAATGATTTGGTTGGAGAAATAAATGTAAACAATATTCATTACAGTGAAAAATTAATTGATCAGAATGATAAAAGAGACTATTATTTTGATGAAATTTTTATATCTAATCGTTTGGATAATAATGGTATTAAAGATTTTAAAATATTATCAGATATAATTGATTTAAATATTAAAGGCGATATAAGGTTTAAAGAATTACCGGAAGCTATTAACGGTTTTTTTGCATCTTATATGCCTGCCTGGTATAATAATGATTTGGAAGATATATCTGCTAAAAATCATAGTATGGACTTTAGTTATATGCTTGATATTAAAAATATCGAACAATTAACAGAACTATTTTGGCCTGCGTTAGATGTATCTGAAAATTCAAGAATAGCAGGAAGTTTTAATAGCGATTCAAAACAATTAGATCTAAAAGGTAAAATACCTAAGATTAAATACGGCAATAATGTTTTTTATGACCTGGTAGTTAAAAGTAATAAGAAAGCCGGGTATTATGTTTTTGAAAAAACTTGCAGCAGGTTAATGCTTTCAGATAGTGTTTGGTTAGATAATATGGCATTTAGCAACTCAATCAATAATGACTCACTGCGTTCTTTGCTTACCTGGGATAATAATAACAGAACAATTGACAATAAGGGTCATATTGAAAGTGTTACAAGCTTTGATAAATCTAATCGCTTCGATATTAAATTTTTGCCCTCACATGCTTATGTTAAAGATTCTCTATGGCAATTTAACGAAGACCACCTCATTCGTGTTGATTCTAATATTTATAAAATAGACAATTTTATAGTTTATAAAAACCATGAATATATAAAGCTTGACGGTGAATTGTCAAGGAGCCGGGAAGATAAGTTGGATATAAAATTCCAGGAATTCGATGTTTCGAATTTTGACTGGGTTTTTGAACAAAGTAATGTAGCTTTTGATGGTATTCTGAGTGGAAACATTGCCATGTCAAATATGCATTGTTCACCAAATGTTTCAGGAGATATTGAAATTATAGGTTTTGCGTTTAATGATGAGCATCTTGGTAATCTTCAATTATCGACTTATTATGATCATGAGGCTAATGGATTTGATGTAAATATGGAAGTTATATATATTGGCAATATAGGTTATAATAAGCCAATAACTGGTTCGGGTTATTATTATCCTGATAGAGAAGATGATAATTTTGATCTGGATTTTCAGGTTGAAAATTTGAAAATGTCTGTTTTTGGAAGATATTTTGAAGGTTTTGCACAAAATTTTCGTGGCATGGCATCAGGTAATCTTCGATTAGAAGGCCCGTCAATTTCACCAGAATTATCTGGTGATGTGAGGCTTTCAAGATCAGGGTTCAGAGTTGATTATTTGAATACCAGTTATACTTTTGCTCATGATCTGAAAATAGGTAAAGATTACTTTGCCTTTGACGATATGTTAGTTAACGATACACTTGGTAACCAGGCAAAAGCAACTGGCCGAATTTACCATAATAATTTCAGGGATTTCTCACTCGATATAGAAATACTTCCTGACAATTTAGTATTGCTCAACACTTCGCCCACACATAATGAGCCTTATTACGGCAATGCTTTTGCCACGGGAAGAGCGCATATTCACGGACCAGTTGATAATATAATAATGGATATTTCTGCTCGTACTAACAGGAATACTGAGATTTACCTGCCATTAGCGCACAGGGGTGAATTAACAGAAGAGACAAATTATATATCATTTGTATCGAATAAATCTGATGATAATGATACTTTGGGTATTGAAGAAACTTCTGAATATATTACCTCTATAACAGGTATTACATTAAACTTTGATTTGGAGGTTACTCCCGATGCAGAGGTTCATGTGATTTTTGCTTCCCATCTTGGTGATATAATGCGTGGCAGGGGCGAGGGTAATATTAATCTGGAAATTTCTTCGCAGGGTGCTTTTAATATATATGGTGATTATACCATAGAGGAAGGAGAGTATCTTTTTACATTGCAGAACATGCTTAATAAACGCTTTAGCATAGAAGAAGGCAGTAATATAAGTTGGGCAGGAGACCCTATGGATGCCGAAATCGATCTAAAAGCATTATACCGTGTCAGGACTGCCCTCTATGATCTTGTGCAGCAAGTTGATACTTCAGATGTATACAGGCGCAGAGTACCTGTTGACCTTGCTCTTACAATGAAAGACGAATTGTTTAATCCCGAAATAACATTTGACATTGAATTGCCTCAGAGTGATGAAGCTACACGTGAATTGGTTAACCAGTTAATTACTACCGAACAGGAGATGAACAGGCAGATTTTTTCTTTATTGGTATTGAATACTTTTATGCCAACACACCCTGATCAGTATGATACAGCTCTGGGATATGGTTTTGGTATGACTTCAACAGAAATGCTTTCTAATCAAATAAGCAATTGGTTATCACAAATAAGTAGCGATTTTGATATTGGCATCAATTACAGACCCGGTGATGAAATATCAAGCCAGGAGTTGGAGGTAGCATTATCAACTCAATTTTTTGATGACCGGCTTATAATTGATGGTAATCTTGGTGTTGCAGGAGATCATCCTTCATCGCATCAAAGAGCAAGTAATATTATTGGTGATGTAAATATTGAATATAAAATTACTCCTGAAGGAAAATTCAGGATAAAAGCTTTTAACCGGTCAAATACACTTGATGTACTTAATAAAAGTTCATTATACACTCAGGGTGTTGGCGTATTTTACAGAAGAGAGTTTGATAACTTAAATGAATTGTTTAAAAAGAGAAAAGATGATAATGAAATTATAACAGATGATTATTCAGAGTTTGTAGAATAATTTTGTTAAAGCTTTAAACCTTAATCATTTTTTCAAATAACAGATTGTATTTATATCATCTATCATCATGTGTGTAAAGATGTTTCATTCCGATAAGCCTGTCGAATAAAGTACCTGGACGGCGATGATATACCAGTATCGTGTATTCGTTTTCTGTATCTGAGTGACTCCCCTCAATTATAGTGCTGTCAGCCTTGTCTTTTCCATCTTCCAAAAACATATACATGTAATTGTAATAGCCTTGTTTTAGCAACAATGACGCTTGATAAGCATTTTCATCAAAATTGTAATTCAGCCTGTTTGATTTTTCAAAATTCCAGTCGGTAAAATCACCTGCCAAAAAAACATTTCCATTTTGCAAAGGAACAGGCATTTTTAAACTAAAATGAACTTTTGCATAATCAGATTCAAGGTGCCGGTCATAACCATGTTCATTTTGTATATAAAACCTGCCGTTAATATCATGTTCAAAAACATACCTCTCATTTATTCTTCGAAAATCCTGCCTTAAAAATACTTCGCGCCGGTCAGGATGATAAACAATTTCATCTATCCTGGAAGTAGAGTGTTTTAAACTCTTTGTATCAAAATACCTGAATTCATTACTACCATAAAATAATATTTCTGAATCATAATCATAACTAATGATATTATTTGATACCGATCTGGGTTCAAGATCATGAATGACATTGTCCCATCTGCCGTTTTGTTTAATAACAACAGTTATATCATTATATGGATTGTCTACTCTGTAACCCTGGGTATTTATACTGAAGTTCACTTCCTGCTTAAAATCTCGAAGTGAAACTCTCCTGGCCTGGCGAACCTGACCAGAAATATTTACTTTTTGCTCGTAAACCATAAACTTTCTTGTAAGTACCAAATCTTCTTTGTCGCCGTCAAGAAATACCTTAAGAATATAGTTTCCAGGCTTTGAGGGGCGCATATTATCATTTGGAAATTTTAACCTGTAATTTGTAAAACTAACCTGTGTATTAAATGAATGCCTGTATTCGGTTATCCTGTCATCATAAAATCCATCTATGTATTCGTAAGGATGTAAATCCGATGGGCGCCATTTGGCATCGCAGTGTATTATGGTATAATTGTATGTTTTATGTCCGCCCTCAAGATCATCAAATCTTAATTCTAGTGTTTCACCACTATTAAATTCAATTAAAGCAGGTGAAAAATCCCAACCTTTTTTATTTAACAGAACCGTCCTGATGTTTTCTTTATAAACATGGTTTCCGAAACGCAAATAATCGGGATCAAAATAATCAATATCAGATTGTTTTTCCAGGGTAGATATGTTAATTTCGGTGTCAGTTTTTGTGCCCTTAGAATTAAATATTATTTCCGAAGCAGTTGTTTTGGCGATTAACAACAGAGTCATTGTAAGAAACAAGCACTTTGCCATATTATAATGATATTTGTTGTGCACTTTTATTAAGTTAATGCAACATAAATTAATGTTAACAAATTTATTAATATATTTGGAAATGTATTTTTTAAAAAAATTTTCAATTACTAAAATAATAAATATTTTTGTGTTCGAAAAAAAGTATTTTTAAAAATACCAAAATGTCCAAAACTACAATAAAGCTCAAAAAGGGATTAAATATTCCTCTAAAAGGGGAAGCTGAAAAAATTCTTAATACCGCTGAAAGATCCGGTCTTTATGCTATACAACCGCCCGATTTTCACGGAATTGTACCAAAGATGCTTGTAAAAGAAGGAGAAAATATTAAAGCCGGTTCACCGCTTTTTTATGATAAAAACAATGAAAAGATAATATTTACTTCACCTGTAAGCGGAAAATTTAAAGAGATTATTAGAGGTGAAAAAAGAAGAATTTTGGAGGTTAGAGTTAAAGCTGATCAAGATGATGATTACCTGGATTTTGGAGCGGCCGATCCAAAGAACTTAAATCATGAGGATATTATGAACAAGCTTTTAGCCAGTGGTTTATGGTCAACTATAAGGCAGCGGCCATATTCAGTAATTGCTAATCCTGATGATAAACCAAAAGCAATATTTGTATCGGCTTTTGATTCAGCGCCTCTGGCTCCGGATTTTGATTTTCTTATTGATGGGCAAGAAGATGAATTTCAGACAGGACTTGACGTATTAAAAAAACTGACTAAAGGGAAAGTTCATCTGTCAATAAATGAGAAACGCACTATGCGTAGGGCTCTTACACATGCAAGAAATGTAGAGGTGCATAAGTTTACCGGTCCTCATCCATCCGGAAATATAGGTGTTCAGATACATCACATTGATCCTGTGAATATAGGGGATATTGTTTGGTATGTAGACTTTCAAAACGTAATCATGCTTGGAAGGTTATTTAAAAATGGAATATATGACGGCAGAAAAATCATAGCTCTTACAGGTTCTGAAGTTAAAAGACCAAGGTACTGGAGAGTAATACAGGGAGCTTCAGTTGAAAACCTGTTAAAAAATAACCTGTCAACTGAAGATAGTTCTTCTTTGCGCTTTATTAGTGGAAATGTATTAACAGGTTCCAAAATATACAAGGAAGGATTTATTGGATTTTATGATTCGCAAGTTACAGTTATACCGGAAGGAAACAAACCTGAATTTATGGGGTGGTTACTGCCTAAACCTTCCAAGTACAGTGCAACCAGAACTCTCTTTTCATGGCTTATGCCATGGAAAAAATATCGTTTAGATACAAATTTAAATGGTGGAAATCGTGCTTTTGTTTTGACCGGTTTTTACGAAAAAGTTTTGCCCATGGACATCCTTCCTATGCAACTTATTAAAGCTATAATGATTAACGATATTGAACTTATGGAAAAACTTGGCATTTATGAAGTTGCTCCTGAAGATTTTGCTCTTTGCGAATTTATATGTCCTTCAAAAACAGAAATGCAGTCAATAATAAGAGATGCACTGGATAACATACAGAAAGAATTCAGCTAATGGCGTAAAATAAAATTATCAAATTATTTTTTACACCTTAAATATAATGTTTCTATAAATTATTGTTAACAATAAATTTTTTGTCAAATTGAAAGCAATAAAGAATATAAGAGATAAAATAAGGCCCCATTTTGAGACGGGAGGACGATTTTCGAAATTTTACCGTGCATGGGAAGCATTCGATACTTTTTTATTTGTTCCCGAAAAAACCACCTTTAAAGGCAGTCATATACGCGATGCTATTGATTTGAAGCGTACCATGATTTACGTTATCATATCACTTATCCCCCCTTTGCTTGTGGGGATATGGAACATTGGGCAACAATATTACCATGCAGTTGGTATTGATCCTACCATACAGGAATCTTTCACTTTAGGGCTTATAAGAATAATACCTCTTATAATTGTTTCATATGCTGCAGGGCTTGCCACAGAATTTATTTTTGCTGTAATACATAACAAAGAGGTCAATGAAGGCTTCCTTGTAACTGGCTTACTGGTAGTTTTGATTTTACCGCCTACTATGCCTTTATGGATGGTAGCTGTGGCTAACATTTTCGCTGTTATTGTCGGCAAGGAAATATTTGGGGGTACAGGCATGAATGTTGTCAACCCGGCATTGCTTTCAAGGTCATTTATACTTTTTGGATACCCGGCTTATCTCTCCGGTGAAGTATATACATACACAGAGGTGCAGGAAGGTCATCAATTGGTTGATGGTTATTCAGGTGCTACACCACTTTCTTTGGTTGCTGAAGGAGAAATGGAGGCTATACCTTCCGATTTTAACATGTTTATTGGTGATATGCCCGGAGTTATTGGTGAAACGTCATTTGCTGCTATAATGCTGGGTGGTCTGTTTTTGGCTATAACCGGCGTTGGTAGTTTAAGAATAATGCTTAGTGTATTTGCCGGCGGCATTTTTATGGCCGGACTTTTTAATGTTATAGCACTTAATGAATACATGATGATACCTATTCATAAACACTTGTTGCTCGGAGCTTTTGCGTTTGGAGCTGTTTATATGGCTACAGACCCGGTTACCTCAGCACAAACCGGCCGGGGGAAATACATATATGGCTTTTTAATAGGAGTGTTAATTATTCTAATAAGGGTTGTAAACCCGGGGTTCCCGGGAGGAGTGATGCTTGCAATACTTTTGATGAACGTCTTTGCTCCACTTATTGACCATTATGTTATACAAGCCAATATAAAAAGACGAATGAAGAGAATAAAGAATAACCCTGTTAATGTAAAAGAAAACCTCAATAGTTAATTAAAATGGCAAAAAAATACAGCAATAGATACATTTTTATTTATTCATCTATAATGGTTGTGGGAGTAGCACTTGTACTTTCTCTTCTTGCCACTTTATTACAACCAATACAGGAACGAAATATCCGATTGGAAAAAATGCAAAATATCCTTGCTTCCATAAACATTGAAGTTGGAAGAGAGGAGTCGGCAGATCTGTTTTATGATTATATTGTCCAAACAAAAATACTGGACCATGAAGGTGAAGAAATTGACGGTGATGCTTTTGAAGTAGATCTGCAGGATGAAATACGCAAAGATTTACCAGAACGCCAAATGCCATTATACATAGCTGAAGTTGAAGGCGATACATTGTATATATTACCTTTAAGGGGTTCCGGGTTATGGGGCCCAATATGGGGGTATGTTAGTTTAAAGTCTGACTTTAATACTATAGCAGGTGCCAACTTTGATCATGATAGCGAAACGCCCGGACTGGGTTCTCAAATCGCCGAGGAAGAGTTTGAAAGTCGCTTCAAAGGCAAAAAAATCTACGATCAACAGGGAAATTATCGTGCTGTTGAAGTTGTAAAAAATGGTGTTGATCCCGATGAGCCTCACCGGGTTGATGCCATTACAGGTGCTACTATGAGCTCCGATGGAATAGAAGACATGATATATGAAGGAATTCGTGTTTACGAACCATACTTTAATAAACAGAAAAACTTATGAGTGAGAACACAAAAAACAAAGCAGAACCTTTGTTTTCCTACAAAAACAAAAAGCTTATTACAAACCCAATAGGTAAAGAGAATCCCATTACAATTCAAGTGCTGGGTATATGCTCAGTTCTTGCTGTTACAGTACAGTTAAGACCATCATTGGTTTTAGCTATAGCCGTGGTTGCCGTTATGGGAATATCTAATGTAGTAATATCGTTGATAAGAAATATCACGCCTCCAAGAATTCGCATTATTGTACAATTAACGGTTATTGCTTCGCTGGTTATCATAGTTGATGAAGTGTTAAAAGCAGCCATGTATGATGTAAGCCGGCAATTAGCAATTTTTGTGGGACTGATCATCACCAACTGTATCATCATGGGCAGGCTCGAAGGTTTTGCACTTTATAATAAACCATGGCCTTCTTTTCTTGATGGAATAGGAAATGCCTCCGGTTACGGAGCAGTTTTAATCGCCGTAGGGTTTATTCGCGAATTGTTTGGCTCGGGCACACTTATGGGCCAACAAGTTATACCTGAATTTTTATACAATATTGGTTACGTAGACAATGGATTATTCATACTACCACCTATGGCAATGATAGCTGTGGGTGTAATGATATGGGTTCAACGAACTCGCGACCCGGAGCTTATTGATGTAAGTTGATGTTTTTAAATTTATTAAAGCAAGTACTGCTATATAAACTGAAAAAAATTTTTTATGGAAGAATTGGTAAACATATTTGTCAGGTCGGTATTTATTGACAATCTTGTATTAGCCTATTATCTTGGTATGTGTTCTTACCTTGCCGTTTCCAGGACTGTCCAGACATCTGTGGGGCTGGGTTTTGCTGTAATATTTGTACTGGGTATAACTGTACCAATAAACTACCTTATAGATAATTATTTGTTAAGCCGTGGGGCTTTGGCCTGGCTTGGACCCAGGTTTGCTGAAGTTGACCTGTCATTTTTAACTTTTATAGTTTTTATAGCAATCATAGCTTCAATGGTTCAACTTGTGGAGATGATAATAGAAAAATTCAGCCCAACGCTTTACAACTCACTGGGCATATTTCTTCCTTTAATAGCGGTTAATTGCGCCATTTTAGGTGCTTCCCTTTTCATGCAGGAAAGAAACTATGCCAATATTGCGGAAGCTACATCATTTGGTTTAGGTAGTGGTGTAGGATGGTTTCTTGCTATTGTAGGAATAGCTGCTATTCGTGAAAAAATAAGGTACTCCAATGTTCCTGCCCCCTTAAGAGGGCTTGGAATTACATTCATAATAACAGGATTAATGGGTATTGCTTTTATGAGTTTTATGGGTATTGAATTGTAAACAGATAATTAATATTTTTTAATATATGATATTACTTGAAGTAAGCAGTGGTTTGATTATTTTGCTAAGTATATTGATTTTTTTAGTTATTATACTTGCTTTGGTTTCTCTCTTATTATATGCCCGCGCAAAACTTGTTCCAAGCGGTCCGGTTAAAATTGATATTAATAAGGAAAAAGAACTTGATGTTGAGGCAGGTAGCACTTTGCTTTCAACACTGACAGATAATGAAATCTATCTTCCAAGCGCTTGTGGCGGTCAAGGAACTTGTGCTATGTGCAAATGCCAGGTGTTATCGGGAGTAGGCGATATACTTCCCACAGAGGTAGGCTATTTTACACGGAAAGAAATTATGAATAATTGGCGTCTTGCATGCCAGGTTAAAGTTAAACAAGATGTAGAAATAAAAATACCGGAAGAAATATTTGGTATTAAGAAATGGGAATGTGAAGTGGTTTCCAACAAAAACGTGGCAACTTTTATAAAAGAGTTTGTGGTTAAACTTCCGGAAGGTGAGTTTCTTGATTTTAAGCCGGGAGGCTATATACAAGTGGATGTTCCTCCATGTGAAATTGATTTCAAAGAAATTGAGGTTGAAGAAGAATTTCGTCGCGACTGGGATAATCTGAATCTTTGGGGTTTAAAAATGCGCAATCCGGAGCCGGTATTCAGAGCATATTCTATGGCCAATCATCCTGCCGAAGGAAATATTATCAAACTCAACGTACGTATAGCCACTCCACCCTGGGATCGTAAGAAAAACCGCTTTATGAAAGTTAATCCTGGTATTTGTTCGACTTATATCTTTGCACGAAAACCCGGTGATAAAGTTACAATATCAGGACCGTATGGCGAATTCTTTATTAAAGATACAGATAAAGAAATGGTATATATTGGCGGTGGAGCCGGAATGGCACCATTAAGATCTCATATCTTCCATCTTTTTCACACTCTGAATACAAAACGAAAAGTGTCATTTTGGTACGGAGCACGTTCAAAAAGAGAAATTTTTTATGAAGAAGATTTTATTGATATAGAAAATAAATTTCCCAATTTTAAATTCCATATTGCTTTATCAGAACCCTTGCCTGAAGATAATTGGAACGGTTATACAGGTTTTATACACCAAGTTGTTTATGATAATTATTTGAGTAAACATCCGGAGCCTGAAGAAGTGGAATATTATCTTTGCGGCCCTCCTATGATGAATGATGCAGTTCTTAAAATGCTTGACGATATGGGGGTGCCGGAAGAAAACATTGATATGGACGACTTCGGTTGATTTTTATTATAATCTATGGATAAATATCAGTCAAAAGTTGCTACAAAAGTAACATGGGTTGGTTTTGTAGCTAATATTGTTTTAACAGTATTTAAGCTTATAGCAGGTTTTCTCGGTCGCAGTTCGGCCATGATTGCTGATGGCGTGCACTCCATAAGTGATTTTGCTACTGACCTCGTGGTTGTGGGTAGTTTAAAAGTTGCTTCTAAACCAAGCGACCAAAACCATAAATATGGCCATGGCAAAGTTGAAACTTTAGCTACGGTTTTTGTAGGAATTGTTCTTATATTAGTAGGTACTGGTATCTTATATTCGGGTGGGAAAAAAATATATGAGTATTTCAAGGAGGGTGCTATCGACAGTCCCGGCAATATTGCTTTTTATGCAGCAATAGCTTCAGTTATTATTAAAGAAATTATCTACAGGTATACTTTAAGAAAGGGAAAGCAAATAAATAGCCAGGTAATTATCGCCAATGCATGGCATCACCGCACCGATGTATATTCATCTTTTGGCACATTAGCTGGAATAGGAGGTGCAATATTCCTTGGCCCACGATGGACAATTCTAGATCCACTTGCTGCAATTATTGTAAGTGTTTTTATTTTTTTAGTAAGTTTTAAGATTTTGAAAACATCAGTCCTCGAATTAATCGAAACATCGTTACCACGAAAAATTGAACAAGAAATACTAAATGTTTTTTCCGAAACAGAAGGAGTTTTTGAACCACATAATTTAAAAACCAGGAAAATAGGTAATAATATTGCTATTGATATACATATAAGGGTAAAAAAGGACCTTAATGTTCAACAAGCACATGATATAACTGTTGAACTGGAAAAAAAGATAAGGTATAAGTATGGTGAACAAACGCATATTTCAATTCATACTGAACCCTTTATGAAATGACTATTATTACAAAAAGCAATATCATTTAATAAAGTGTTTGTTAAAAAAATGCTTTTTTTAATACTCTAATGTGATTTTAAGTTAAAAAATCTTTATTTTATGATACTGAGCTATAAATCACATATCCATGACTTCAAAAGGCTAGCCATTGCTTTTTTCGGAAAACCTTTAATAAATTATATAAAAATCTACATAGCTTTTCTTTTATCCCGTTATACAAAAAAAGTTTATTCAGGCTCCTTTCCATTTGCTCTTTCAGCAGAACTTTCTTCCATATGTAATTTGTATTGTCCTGAATGTATGGTTGGAATGGGTAAAATAGAAAGGAAGAAGAGTTTTATGAACGAAATTATATTCGATAAGCTTATAAAAGATACCCAAGGTAAAAGTTTTTATATTAATCTCTATTTTCAGGGCGAACCTTTCCTAAATAAAAACATATTTGATTTTATTACAAAATCTAAAAATAAGGGTTTTTATACAGTCTTATCAACAAATGGTCATTTTCTTTTTGAAGATAATAATAATAAGCTTATAAAATCTGGATTGGACAAATTACTCGTTTCGCTTGATGGCCTTAGTAAAGAAACATACAATTATTACAGGATAAATGGTGAATATGATAAGGTAGTAAATGGGATTAAAAATTTGTCGAAGAGAAAAAAAGCAATGAAAATGACTCACCCGTTTATTGTATTACAATTTTTGGTTCATAAAAAAAATGAGCATGAATTGCAATACCTTAAAAGTTTTGCCAAAAAACTGGGAGTAGATTTGGTACAAATTAAAACAATGCAATTTTATAACAGTGAAACAATAGAAGAGTTTATTCCATTACAGGAAAAATATCGTAGATATTGCAAAAATTCTGATAGTAAATGGCAGGTTAAAAAGAAAAATTATAAATCCTGTTTTCGCCTTTGGAGTCAACTTGTAGTTACATCCAACGGAGATGTTGTTTCTTGTTGTTATGATAAAAAGGCAGAATTTATTGTGGGTAATATCTGCAGGCAAAGTGTTGAAGAAATATGGAAAGGTGAAAGCATAAATTTATTGCGCAGCCAATTGCTAAATAATACTAATTTGCCTTATATATGCCAAAATTGTTATCGTTAAATAACATGGTTTACAATTTGTTGCCAATATATTATATATTTTTTAATCGCGTGGTGTCTTTTTTGTTGGCTTTAAACTGCTCTACTTCATCCTGAAAAACAATTAGTTCCAGTTCATCAACAAGGTTTTTTATATTTTTGTTGGTGTTGTTTAAAATAATTATCGTAACATTATCCTCAATAAATCTTTTAAAAGAAGTACGATATCCGTTCCATCTTCCCGGATGATGAACTACTTTACGGTCAATAAATTTTTGTAATCTCCAGCCGAGACCATAATTAACTGTTCTTTTGTTATTGAGTTGAGCATATTCAAAAGCTTTTTGAATAATGTTTTGAGGCAAAATTTTGTTGCTGTATAACGCCTGATCCCATTTTAAAAGATCAATAACAGAAGAATAGATACCTTTGTCACCTTGTATACCATCAATGTAGTTATTTGAAATTTTTATGTATGAATTTCTAAATCTTCTGTAACCATAGGCTTTGTTTTCGATGGTTTCGTGATCTTGCGTATTTTTAACAAAGGAATGATTCATGTTTAGTGGCTCAAATATATTTGTTTGGATAAACTCGGCATAGCTTTCATTTGTAATCCTTTCAATAAGCAATGCCAGAAAAGCATATCCCGTATTTGAATATGCAAATCGGTGCCCGGGATAAAAATTAAGTGGCAGCCTATGTTTTACAAACATATCAAGCATATCTTCGTTGTTGGGTTTAGAGTTTTTACGCCAGTGGTTTTCAATTAGCCACATATAATTCTGTAAACCTGATGTGTGATTTAGAAGTTGGCGTATTGTAATATTGTCATAAGGGAATTCAGGAATATATTGAACTAATGGATCATCTACGTCAAGAAAGCCACGATGCTGTAAAAGTAAAACAGCTGTTGCTGTGAAAGTTTTAGTTATACTGGCTAATTGAAAAGCAGTAGAATCATTTAATGGAGTTTGATTTTCAAAATCGCTGTAGCCCAATGAGTTTTTATATAAAATCATTCCATGTCGGGCAATTAGAACATTACCATTGAAATTGGTGTTTTCTATATATTTTGTAATGACATAATCATAAAACCCTATATCTTCATTCAATAAAAAAGAAGCTAAATTGTTATCCCGGTCAGATGAATAACCTCCAACACTTTGTTCTTCATCATTTGATGAAACATTTAAATTGGAAACACCTAAAATAAAAAACAGTATAATAAATAATAAGTATTGTTTTGGCATTATAAGCTTAAAAAATAATTTATAGAAATAAAATTAATAAGTGTAAAAAGACATGCAAAAATAATATTATTTTTTCCATTCTACCTATTATTACGTATATCATTATATAAATGTTTAATCAATTTTAAAAAAATCTAATCTTTTATAAAAATGCAAGGGTTAAAAACTATTTGTATAGGGTAGAAGAGGTTCTTGTTTTTTCAGGAAATTAAATGTTGAAATCTAAATATACTTAAAATAATTGAAGTTAATTAAATGTGTTTATATTTTTAATTATAAATGTAGTGATAACAAATTTTGTAAATAATATTGTATGCAGAATCAAAAAATAAATAGTTTACAACATTAAACAACAAAAACACCCCCATTCACAAAAGTAAATAAAATTCTATTTAACTAAAGACAATACATATTTTTAGCCTTACATTCTCTATTATCAGTGAAATAAATTAATTTCAGGATATTTACAATGATAAAATAAAAGTATGATTAATAACTTATGCAGTCTCAACTGTTTGTAAAATATTTATTTCCAGTAAAATATCATAAAAATATAATGTTTTGGTTTAAATTTTCATATTGTTTTAGTACTTTGAAAAACAATCTGCGATATTGTTGTTAATAATATGCCAATCAATATTTTACATTTTTTACATAAAGTAATAATTTAATCAAAGATATTGGTTTACAAACATAAACAAGCAATAATAGATAGAAAAATTTTTTGTTTTATAATATAAAAAATTATATTTACATTTGTAATCAAAATGCTTGGTATACAATCAATAAGTTTATATACTTATGTTAACATTAATTTATAAGTAGTTTAAATAATTAAAAGCTTATTTATTATGAATAAACGTGTTTTAGCTATCATTGAGGCCAAGAAGATGACTCCATCAGTTTTTGCTGATACCATTGGAGTGCCCAGATCCACTATCTCTCATATTATTTCTGGCCGCAACAGGCCAAGCCTCGAATTAATATCCAGAATTGCCGATAGTTTTCCGGATATTAATTTGGACTGGGTTATTAAAGGTAAAGGTACAATGTTTAATACCCAAACTTCCTTATTTGATGCAAATGATTTACAAGATAATAAATCAGGATCTAATTTAATTTCTACTCAAACTGATAATAACAAAAAATATAATTTACAAAAAGAAACTGACCATAATACCCATAAATATACTGAGAAGACTAAAAGTCATCCAGATAAGGATAAGCCAAGTAGTTTACAAAAGGAAACCGATAAACCTAAATCTCAAGAAAAAGATGTGATTAAGATTGTGTTGGTTTATCAAGACGATTCGTTTGAAGTTTTGTATCCACGGCATTGATTATTGGTAGTTTGTTTAAATAACAAAGTCATAAAATATTTTTTATAAATTGCTGAAAATCCCCTTTTTTATAAGCAAAACATTGATTTTAATTATAATAAAAAAACATTTTCTAGCCACTTTTTAAATAGATCATTATTGTTTGTTTATCAGCTTGTTAAAACGATAGATTACATTTTATCAATATAACCTGTGAATCATAATTATATAAACTTAGTTTTTCTCTTAGTTTAATTCTTATATTGTTCACAAACATCAAGATATTTACTAATTAATTTAATTGTTTTTAAGGATTTTGGAAATAAAACTGAATATTATTTTTTATACTTTTGCATTTAACTCTTAACTAAAGCATCTGTCTTGGAAATACAAAAAGTTAATAAAATAGAGCGGATACTTAACACAAAAAAATCGCAAAAAATATCTATAATAACCCATGTTCATCCCGATGGTGATGCTGTGGGTTCTTCTTTGGGTCTGTATGAATTTTTGAATCAAAAAGGTTTTTCGAATATTTCAGTTATTACGCCAAATGATTATGCATCTTTTTTAAAGTGGATGCCTGGTAATGAAAAAATTATTATAGCTGAAGAAAATTATGAATCTGCCTGTAATTTAATTATTGGTGCTGATATATTGTTTTGTTTAGATTTTAATCATCCTGATCGTTCGGATAACCTGGCAAATCTATTATACAAATCAAATGCAAAAACTATACTGATAGATCACCATCCACAGCCTGCTGATAGTTTTGATTTTGTATTTTCATATATTGATACATCATCAACAGCAGAAATTATATTTAAATTTATTAGTGCAATTGATAAAGATGTAATAAATAAAGACATTGCTGCTTGCTTGTTTGCCGGCATAATGACAGATACAGGTTCGTTTAGTTATGGGTGCAATAACCCGGAAACATTTACAATATGTGCTGATCTTATTGAAACCGGAATTAATCCTGAAAATATTCATCAACTTGTATATAATACATATACTGAAAATAGGATGAGGCTTTTGGGTTATTGTTTAAGCAAAAAGTTAACAGTAATTTCTGAGTTAAATTCTGCATATATTTATCTGACAATAAAGGATCTTGAGTATTTCAATCATCAAGACGGAGATACGGAGGGCATAGTAAATTATGCTTTAAGTATACGTAATATTGATTTTGCTGCGTTATTTGTTGAGAAAAAAGATCATATTAAAATATCGTTTCGTTCCGTTGGTTCTATTGATGTTAATGTTTTTGCCCGGTTATATTTCAATGGAGGGGGTCATAAAAATGCCGCGGGCGGAAAGTATTATGATAATATTTCAAAAACTATTAAATATTTTGAATCTGTATTATCTAAATTTCGTAAGGAAATAATAAGTGATAAACAAAATTTAAAACCATGATAAATTATAGCATAAAATATTTTGTTATTTTTTATTTTCTTTTAATTCTGGGTGCATGTCAAGATAATAATGATGAGCAAAGAGTTAATAAATTATCAGATAGAGAAGACCTTGGTAAAATTTTAGAAGAAAGCAATAAATTATTATTAGCTTTTGAAAATCAAGAGATAGAAGATTTTGTTGACCGTCATGCTTTGGATGTTGAAAAAACCGGATCCGGGTTACGATATTCTATAAATATAGAGGGTGAAGGCCCTGAAGCCAGAAAAGGTATGACAGCAATTATAGACTACAGAATTCGTTTATTGACCGGAGATGTTATTTATTGTTCAGAAGAGCAAGGTGCCAAAGAGTTTGAAATTGGGCGTGGAGGTGTAGAAAGTGGCCTGGAGGAAGGTATTTTGATGCTCAGAAAAGGTGATGAAGCTACTTTTATTATGCCCGCACATCTTGCACATGGTGTTCCGGGTGATGGTTTCAAAATCCCAAAAAGAGCAGCTATTGTTTATGATTTAAAATTAATTGATTTAAAATGAAAAAAACACACTTAAAAATGAGAAAACTATTTAGATTTATTACATTGATACTTGCTGTTGGAGTAATTGTATCATGTGAGCAAGATTATGCGAATTATGAAAAAACAGATACCGGTTTATACTATAAAATACATACTGATGTTGAAGGTGAAAAACCTGCTAAAGGTGATATTTTGAGTGTTCACCTAAAGTATGAAACAAAAGATACAGTTCTTTTTAACAGCCGAGAGAGGAGTCCTGTTCCTGTGGAAATACAGTATCTTGAACCTGTCTATTCAGGAGATATCAATGAAGGTTTTGCTATGATGGCAAAGGGTGATAGTGCCTCTTTCATAATTGATGCTGACTCATTTTATGAATATAACATGCAATCACCTCTTCCAGATTTTATTGATCCTGAAAGTAAATTATATTTTGATATTGTGTTGGTTGATTTTATGAGTGAGCAGGAATATCTTGAAAAGCAGCAGAGAGCTTCTGATGAAATAATTGAGCAAAGCGAAACTCTCAAAAAAGAAGAAAAAGAAAGGCTTGATGACTACATAGAAAATAAATCTATTACGGCAGAACCAACAGAAAGTGGTCTTATTTATATTGAAGATAAAAAGGGTGAAGGAAAACAGGTTGAAGCGGGAGATACTGTAAAGGTACATTATGAGGGAAAGTTGCTTGACGGTACAGTATTTGATTCGTCAGAAAATATTGGTGAACCTATTGAATTTGTTGTTGGAAAAGGTCAAGTTATCAGAGGTTGGGATGAAGGTATATTGTTAATGAGTGTAGGAGGTAAGGGCCAATTAATTATACCTTCAAATCTTGCTTATGGACAGCAGGGTGTGCAAAATGTCATTCCTCCATTTTCTACATTAGTTTTTGATGTTGAAATAGTTGGTGTAAAGTAATTGAATATTTGAATATCAGGGTTTAATATTTATTGTAATGAATAAAATATCTTTTTGGGCTTTTTTTATTTTGTTGCTGATATCATTTAGTGGGTGTAGTCTTCTGAAGCAAACTTTTTTTGTATCATATGAGAAAACTTCTTCAGGATTAAAATACAGGATTTTGGAGGAGGGCGACGGTAAAAGACCTGCAAATGGTGATTTATTGGCAATACATTACATTGCAAAACTCAAAGAAGATGGATATATTATCGATAATACATATGAGCGTGATGAACCCTTAACATTTCGTATAGGCAAAGGTCATGTTATAAAAGGATGGGAAGAAGGGATACCATTAATGAGCCAGGGTGGAAAAGCTGAATTTATTATACCTCCGGAGCTTGCCTATGGTGATAGAAGTTTTGATAAAATACCTTCCAACTCAACAATAGTTTTTGAAATCGAACTGCTTGATATTACAAAACCTAAGGATACTTTTGAGCCTGACCCGGAGGTTTATGAATCTACTCCGGATGGCGTAAAGTACTATGTAAAAGAATCCGGAGACGGTAAACGGGTTGAAGATGGTTCTTTAGTCAGGGTAAAATATAGAGGGTATTTTGAAGATGGTGAAGAATTTGACAGATCTGATGGAGAGCATTTTGAATTTTTGGTAGGTGAGGGGATGGTTATAAAAGGATGGGATTTGGTTTTTAGATATCTCAGGGAGGGTGATAAAGCTACATTGTGGATTCCATTCGAACTGGCATATGGAGAATATGGACGAGGATCAATACCTCCTAATACAAATATCATGTTTGATATTGAGATTTTGGAAGTAAAAAAACCAATACAACCCGAACCTTTCAATACTACTAATAAAGATACTATCGAGACCAAGTCAGGTTTAAAATATATAATTGTTGAAAAGGGAAATAATATAGAACCTGAACAGGGCGATATTGTTAAAATACATTATACCGGGTATTGTGTAAATGGAGATGTTTTTGATTCATCCGTAAAAAGAGGTCAACCATTAAAATTTGTTGTTGGGAGCCAACAGGTAATTACAGGATTGGATAAAGCAATCAGATATATGGAAAAGGGCAGTAAAGCCCGTATTATTATTCCTCCAAATTTGAGTAATAAAAGTAAAAAAATTAAAGAAATTCCACCTTCATCATATTTGATTTTTGATGTTGAGTTAATTGATATAACTAAATAAATAAATTTATTTTTAACATGGAGTTATTGCAGATTACCTGGAATGCCAATCCTGAGTTATTTAGCATAGGGCCATTGACTGTCAGATGGTACGGAATTTTTTGGGCTTTATCATTTTTAATTGGTTATGAGATGTTAAGTCGTATGTATAAAAGAGATGGAGTGGCTCGTCAAGAAGTTGACAAGCTTTTTATATATATGGCTATAGGTAGCATAATTGGTGCCAGACTGGGGCATTGTTATTTTTATGAGTTTAATTATTACATACGCAACCCTATTGAAGTACTGATGATATGGCAAGGCGGTCTTGCCAGTCATGGCGGAGCAATCGGTATAGTAATTGCATTATATTACTTTAGAAAAAAAATATCAAGCAAGTCATACCTGTGGGTGCTTGACAGAGTCGTTATTCCTGTTACGCTTGCTGCTTTTTTCATCAGAATGGGAAACCTAATGAATCATGAAATTTATGGCTATGAAACATCTTTGCCATGGGGATTTGAGTTCATTAAAAATGTACCTTACTGGATTGTGGGGGCAGATCCTGTTTATACATCCCCCAGGCATCCAACTGCCATATACGAAGGTCTGGGTTATCTTTTGGTTTTAGCAACTTTACTGGGGTTATATATAAAAAAAGGTAAAAAATTACCCGAAGGATTCCTTACAGGCATTTTTGCAATTTCCTTGTTTTCAGTAAGATTTATTGTTGAATTTGTGAAAGAAGTTCAATCACCTTTTGAAGAGGCTATGTTGTTAAATATGGGTCAAATTTTAAGTATACCGGCTATTATTGCTGGCATATTAATCCTTTGGTATTCTTTAAGAAAAAAAACTGCCAATAAATAATTATCTGGTTAATTAGTTTTTTATTATGTTGATTCAGGCATATATAAGAAACACAGTATTTTTTTTGTTAAGATCAGGTATTTGTTTTTTCCAGTCATCTATGCTTTTTGTTTCAATAAATTCTTCATTGGTTGTAAGCTCACTGGCAATACAGAGTTTAGTTGACGGAGATAATGAAGATAATATGTTATTTAAAAGATTATTGTTACGGTAGGGTGCTTCCATAAAAATCTGAGTTTGATTATTATGTATTGCTTGTTTTTCAATTTTTTTAAGACTGTTATGTTGTTTCTTTTTTTCAATAGGGAGGTAACCATGGAATACAAAGTTTTGGCCATTAAATCCTGATGCCATAAGAGCAAGAAAAATTGATGATGGCCCTGTTAATGGTTTTACTTTAATGCCCATTTGATGTGCTAAAGCAACTATTTTAGCTCCCGGGTCAGCTATACAGGGACATCCCGCCTCCGAAATAATTCCTGCTGATTTACCTGCTTTTATATTATTGAAAAATGAAGGAAGACTATTTTCAGGTGTATGTTTGTTTAATATATTGAATTTTATATTATCAATGGATTTGCTATAGCCGGCTTTTATTAGAAACCGCCTTGCTGTACGTACATTTTCGACAATAAACTCATCAAGTTTTTGAATTATCTCTGTTGATTCGCGTGGCAATGAGTATTTTATATTTTCATTGCCAATAGTTGAAGGAATTAGATAAAGAGTGCCTGGCATTTTTTAAACTTTTGAATTTAACCAAGGAAGATTATTTAGATCAACGTTACCACCGGTCAGGATAACAGCTACAGTTTTATTTTTGAATATTTTTTTATTATCCAAAATTACAGCCAGTGCCACGGCAGAAGAGGGTTCAACAATAATTTTCATTCTTTCCCAGATCAGCTTCATGGTATTAATTATTGAATCTTCGTTTGCTAGAAGGATATCAGAAACCATTTCTAGTACAATTTTATATGTTATACTTCCAAGTGAAGTCTTTAGCCCGTCGGCAATAGTGTTTGGAGAATAAGAAGGGACAAATTCTTTTTTCTTGAATGATAGATAAGCGTCATTTGCCATAAGGGGCTCAGCAGCAATAACTTTAGTTTTGGGTGATACATAATTACGTGTAAGACAGGTTCCGCTGATTAATCCACCACCACCTATGGGGGTTACAATATAGTCCGGCTTATAACTGAGTTGATCAAGCATTTCCAATGATGCAGAGGCTTGCCCTGTTATTACCCTAATATCATTATAAGAGTGAATGGGTTTATATCCGTATAAATTAATAAGCCTTTCCATTGTCTCTTCTCTATCTTTAAGAGTGGGCTTGCAAAAAGTTATTTCTGCATTATAAGATCGCACTGCTTCTATTTTTACTTTAGGTGCATTTTCAGGCATTACTATATTGACTTTAATATCATTCATAGATGCCGCAAGTGCTATTGCCTGGCCATGATTACCGGAAGAGTGTGTTGTAATGCCAGTTTTTTGATGTTCCGAAAGATTATTGAATACAGCGTTTAATGCACCACGTATTTTAAAAGCACCTCCTTTTTGAAAATTTTCGCATTTAAATACTATATTAGAACCCGAAATGTAATTAAAGTATTGACTTGTCATCAAAGGAGTTTGATGAGAATATTTTTGGATATGTTTATAAGCTTTTTCAATTTCTTTTATTCCTGGTAATTCTATATTTTTCAAGTTAGTCATTATTTTTTAATTAAAGATGTTGCTATTTTTTCGCATGCAGCATCAAGTAATTGAAAAACATTTTGAAAACCATCTTTTCCACCATAATAAGGATCAGGAACTGATTTGTTTTTACCCGGAAAGATAGTGTTAAGAATTAAGTCTACTTTTTCACGATCATTTGTATTTTTGGCTAAAGCATTGATATCATATAAATTTGAGCTATCCATAACATATATTTTATCAAATTCATCAAAATCATCATAAGTGAATTGACGCCCACGTTGGTTTGAAATATTAATATTATGCTTTCTTGCAATATCAATTGAACGCCAGTCAGGCTTTTTCCCGATGTGGTAATCAGCAGTTCCGGCCGAATCAACAAATGTGTTTTTAATATTATATTTTTTTATTTTCTCCTCCATTATTCCTTGCGCAAGCGGTGAGCGGCAAATATTTCCTAAACAAACCATTAAAATTTTCATAAAAAGTTACAATTTTTTTATGTAAATCTATAATTTATAAAAATGGTGTTAAAAAGTTGCGGTATTAACAGATAATTTGCATTAAAAAACTTTTCTAAATTTAATTGGTATTTAGAAAAGCTTAATAAACTGACAAAGCCCTGTATGTTATAAATTAATTTTTATAATATTATCGAGTTCATCAATATAATTTTTGAATTCTTTGTCTGTTTCAGCCAGATTTTTTATAGTCTTGCATGCATGCAAAACAGTTGCGTGATCTTTGTTGCCACATTTATTTCCTATAACTGCCAAAGAAGATTTCGTAAAATTCTTTGAAAAATACATTGCCAGTTGTCTTGCCTGTACAATTTCTCTTTTTCGTGTTTTTGAATTAATCTTTTCATATGGAATATCAAAGTAATCACAAATTACTTTCTGAATATATTCTATGGTAATTTCTTTGGGTGTGTTTTTTACAAATTTTTCTATGACTTTATTTGCCAGTTCGGGTGTTATTTCTTTTTTATTCATTGATGATTGAGCAAGGATTGATACAAGTGCTCCTTCCATCTCACGAATATTTGTTTTAATGCTTGAAGCTATAAGCTCTATAACATCTTTAGGCATTTCCACACCGTCATTATATAGTTTTTGCTCTAATATAGCCATGCGAGTTTCTAAATCGGGTACCTGGAGGTCGGCAGAAAGGCCCCATTTAAATCGTGATAATAATCTTGGTTCTATACCCTGCATTTCTACAGGTGGTTGATCAGAAGTAATTACAATTTGTTTTCCGTTTTGGTGAAGATGATTGAAAATGTGAAAAAATACATCCTGAGTTTTTTCTTTTTTAGCCAGGCAGTGGATATCATCAACAATAAGCAAATCAATCATATGGTAAAAATGAATGAAGTCATTTTGATTATTATTTTTAACCGCATCTACAAATTGATTTGTGAACTGTTCGCTTGACACGTATAAAACGGTTTTATCCGGAAAGTTATTTTTCACTTCTATACCAATAGCATTCGCCAGATGTGTTTTACCAAGGCCGTTAGCACTATATATTAAAAGAGGATTAAAGGAGGTTTTTCCGGGGTTTTGACCCACAGCAAGACCGGCACTGCGTGCAAGCCTATTGCAATCTCCCTGTAAAAAATTATCAAAATTATAACTTTCTATTAATTGAGGATTAATATTAAGTTTTTTTAATCCGGGTATTACAAATGGATTTGGAATTGACTTTCCTTTATCTTTGTTTACATCTAAAGGCATATTGACAGGCGGATTTGTTAGTGCTTTGCGATTTTGTGTTGGTGCATTTACTGTATATGGTTTTGTTTTTGATGAACCAAAAGAATTATCCATTATAATGCTATACTCTAAACGCCCGCTTAATCCTAATTCTTTTTTAATGGTTTTTTTTAACAGATCAATATAATGTTCTTCTAACCATTCATAAAAAAACTGGCTTGGAACCTGAATTTTCAGCACATTATTATATAGTGCAACCGGTTTAATAGGAGCAAACCATGTATTAAAACTATTAGGACTAATATTATCTTTTATTACATCTAAACATTTTTTCCAAATTTTTTCATGCGATTTATCCATTAGTTAATAATTTGGTCTGTTGTTGTTATTAATACTTCCTTTTTCGTATAATTTTGGTTATCAGTGTTAACTGATAATTGTACTATTTAAAAAAACTTAAGCAAATCTTGCCAAAAAATAATTAATAAAAAAGTTTAATATCACTTGATTTTTATTAATTTTTGTTATAGTAGATTTGACCAAAATTTGCTGCAATTTTTTTTAAGAATTTGATAGCCTGCATAGGCAGGTTCCTTTGCACGATTGTTAAATTTATGATATTTGACTGATTAATAAACACCTCCTCTCTAATTTGAATTAAGCAAATAAAAAATTTGAAACTAATAATAATTCATTTTCCAAGAAAAAAAAATTATTACCCTCATCAACATAATTATAAATAATCATATTGCTATTACATAAAGGTATTATTATCGATTTCTGCTGATATTTTATAATGATCATCAGCTATATTAATGCATGCAATATGAGTCTAAATATTCAAATATAACAACCGACCTGGAATTAATCTATTAAAGAACAAAATAATTTAGCCCTTTTATTTTAATAATATAAGGCCAAAGCTTTATAAATATTAAAAAAAATATATAATTAACTATTAGCAAAAGGCAATTTAAGCAACATATAAAAAAAAACAAATACAAATATTAAAGCAAAAATGTAATTTTAGGCATTTAAATATCCAATTATTTTCTTTTTTTTGCTTGCTATCGCAATATTAATATTATTTGACTAAAAGAACAAGATTTTTTTTCTTTTCATGGTCAATTTATAATGTGTAAATTTAACGCAGTAATTTTTATTGGAAACTAATTATATTACAAGTAATAAGCAAAAAAAAATTAACATTCTTTAAATCAGTAAAAAAGAGTTAATTAATTAATATACAATTAGTTAATTATTAATAATTTATTTAAAATCTAAACGTTCGATTTTAATATTATTGAGTTTATTGAAAAGGGAAAGTATTTTATCTACATTTTTTTTTCTGATTTCGAAATCTATAGAACAATCAAGTTCAAACTTTTGATCTATTTTCATCAAATCATTTTCTTTGAAAATTTTCATAATATCATTCATTAAAGTATAATCGAAACTTACTCTATATATTTCGCGGATAGTTTCAGTAACGATTCGGTTGTTGTTTAAGGCCCCTGAAGCCGCATTTTTATAAGCGTTTATTAACCCGCCTTTACCGAGTTTAGTTCCTCCAAAATATCTAATTACAACAATTAATACATTAGTAATATTGTACGAAAGTATTTGACCGTAAATAGGTTTTCCGGCTGTACCAGATGGTTCACCGTCATCATTAAAGCGATGGTTTTCCCTTTTTAGCCCTAAAGCCCATGCATAACAATGATGACTGGCATCATGATACTTTTTTCGTATAAAATTAAGGTGATTTTTAATTTGATTTTGATTTTTTATTGGTATAGCAATAGCTATGAACTTACTTCCTTTATCTTTATAAATGCTTTCTGATGTATTTATTATTGTTTTATAAGTATCTTCCATATTTTTTAGATATGAATAAATATTACTTTGTCTAATTTAAGATATTATTATAGCATAAGCCTTTATCATTAAATTATTGTTATAAAGCGTCTGTATCATGTTTTTGTTCAGTAATTAATATGCTGTGACTTTAAAAATTAATCATTTATTTCGAAAAACATATAGAACTTCTTTATGAAACTCATTTATTGTTTCTAATTTACCCTTAATTAAGGGAGCATTAATACCATCAGCAAAGAATTGATTGCCTGTAAACACCCTTGCCTCATCCCAAAAACCTTGGTTGATAAAGCTTTGCAACAAAATATTTCCTCCTTCAATGATTATAGATTGAATATTTTGTTCGTATAAATAACTCATTAATTGTTTTATCATATGACTAGGTTCACAGCTAATTTTCAACCATTTTATATTATCTTCTATTTTTTCTTTCTTTTCATTAACTATAATTGTTTTTTGAGAGTTATCAAAAATTGAAAGGTTTTCGGGTAGTTCAAGTTTAGGATCAATTACAATTCTTATAGGATTTCTCCCAAACCATAATCGTGTATTTAGCTTAGGATTATCCATAATGGCTGTATTAGTTCCAACCATAATAGCTTGTTCTTGTGAACGCCACTTATGTACAAGCATTCTGAGTTTTTTGCTGGTAATCCAGTTTGGTTGTTTTTTGGCAGAAGGTTCTCTATCAATATCAATGAATCCGTCTGCTGATTGTGCCCATTTTAAAATTATGTATGGTCGCTTTTTTTTATGAAAAGTAAAAAATCTGCGATTCAGATGTAAACATTCGTTTTTCATAACTCCTGTTTTTACTTCACAGCCACTATTACGAATTCTGGATATACCCTTGCCGGCAACTACATGATGAATATCAACACTGCCTATGACTACCCTTTTTATACCTGTTTGAACAATTAAGTCGGTGCAGGGTGGCGTCTTTCCATGATGACAGCATGGCTCAAGATTTACATATAACGTAGAGCAAGGTAAAAGCTCTTTTTCTTTAACACTATTAATTGCATTTGCCTCTGCATGTGCCTGTCCATACTCTTTGTGATAACCTTCCCCGATAATTCGGCCACGATAAACTATAACCGCACCAACAATCGGATTAGGTGCCGTATTACCCAAACCTGATGATGCTAACTCAATGCATCTCTGCATATATAATTCATCTTTCATACCTGTAATGTCAATCGGATAATGAGTTTAATGCAAAAGTAATAACCTTTTTGTAAATGTTTTTAAATTTGATTATGTATATGATTTTCTGATGAAAAAACCTGCTAAGTTATGCTTTTCAACTTTGTATATATTGAAAAGTTGTTTTGGGTAATTAATACATTTTGTAAATCTATGAAGAATTGTTAATAAATTAGCAATTAAAATTTGATAATGATAATTGTTTATTTAAAAATTCATTAATTTTTAATTTACAGCAATTTTCATCTTTATAAATTTGTATAAATTTCGGTTATAAACTGTTATACAATGATTTGCATTTTAATGTTCAAATATTTCAGTTAATTTAAGCCGATAGAACCCTCATGATTTATACAATATCTTTTGTGAAAATTTAGTTTATGAGGGTTTCATGGGATTATTGATGGTTTGTTAGATTCATATTAATTTTAACAATGATCATTTATGGATAAATTAGTAACTATAGCAACGTTTACTTATCATTCAGAGTTAACTGTTATTAGGGCAAAATTAGAATCAGAAAACATTGAATGCTTTATACAGGATGAAATGACAGCGCAGATATACACTTTTGCTTCAAACGCAATTGGTGGGATAAAGCTTCAGGTTAAGCAAAGCGATGCAATAAGGGCTGTTGAGACTCTTAAAAAAGCCGGCTATCTTGATAAGTATAATGATGAACAGGATAATTTTTGGATAAACCTGGAATACAGGACAAATATTATTCCCTTGCTCAAGTATCTGCGAATCGAACTTCGCCTGGTCATACTTGTTGTATTATTTTTAATATTAGTGGCTTTTATAATTTATTTATTGACCATTCCGGCTACTCGTGACTTTTTTTAAAAATAAAAAGCAAGGTAAAAGATAGGGCGAAACTATTTTTATACCAATACTTTCCCTTTCATATCTTGAGGAATTGGAAGTTCAAGAATTTTAAGTATTGTAGGTGCAATGTCAGCCAATCTGCCACTGTTGAGTTTTTTGTAATCATTATCAATAAGCCAGCAAGGTACAGGATTAATAGTATGAGCAGTATTAGGTGAGCCATCAGGGTTTATTGCAAAATCGGCATTACCATGATCGGCTGTGATTATTACCGAATAATTGTTGTCAAGAGCTGCATTTGTTACTTTATTCAAACAATTATCAACGGTTTCAACAGCTTTTTTTATTGCATCATACACTCCTGTATGACCTACCATGTCGGCGTTTGCAAAGTTTAAACAAATAAAATCAAAAACATCCTTATTTATTTCTTTAATAACCGCATCCTTTACTTTCGGGGCACTCATTTCCGGTTGATGGTCATAAGTAGGAACTTTGGGAGAAGAAATCATAACTCTTTCTTCTCCATCAAAAACATCTTCACGGCCTCCACTGAAAAAGAAAGTAACATGAGGATATTTTTCAGTTTCAGATATGCGTAGTTGCTTCTTGCCATTTTTGGCAATAACTTCTCCAAGCGTGTTTTTCAGGTCGGGTTTGTCATAAACGATATTAATATTTTTGAAAGACTCATCATACCTTGTAAGAGTGATGTAATACAGGGGGATTGTTTTCATGTCATGGTCAGGCATGTCTTTTTGTGTTAAAACAGTAGTGATTTCCCTTAACCTGTCGGTACGGAAATTAAAGCAAATAACCACATCATTCTCTTTGATAGTGGCTAGCGGCTTGCCATCACTATTGGTAATTACCGAAGGTTTAATAAACTCATCAGTAATGTCGTTATCATATGAGCTTTGAATAGCTTCGGCAGATGATCCAAATTTATCTCCATTGCCGTCAACAAGCATATCGTAAGCCAGCTTAATCCTGTCCCAGCGTTTATCCCTGTCCATTGCATAATACCTCCCGCATACAGAAGCAATCTTTCCTGTGGTTTTTTTCAAATGATCTTCAAGTTCATTAATATATTTTTTCCCGCTACGTGGATCAGTATCGCGTCCATCGGTAAAAGCATGTATATATAAATCATTAAAATTGTTTTCATTAATAACATCACAAAGGCCAAAAAGATGATCCATAGATGAGTGAACGCCACCATCCGATACCAAACCCATTAAGTGAATTGCTTTATTATTTTTTTTAGCGTAGTTTATTGAGTCAACAATAGTTTTATTTTTATGAAATGTACGCTGTTTTATATCCAGGCTTATACGAACCAAATCTTGGTAAACAATCCTTCCTGCACCCATATTGATATGGCCTACTTCAGAATTTCCCATTTGCCCTTTAGGTAAACCAACATCCTCACCCGAGGTTTTTAACTGGCTATAAGCCGCAATTTTATTAAGACTTTTTGTATAGGGTGTTTTTGCATTTGAAATAATATCAGATCTTGACCCGTCTCCGAGCCCCCAGCCATCAAGTATTATCAATATTAGTTTTTTTTGTGTCATGTGTTCTTACTTTTATAAAGAAATAATATTTTAATATTATGTTATTAAATTGAAAACTATTAAATTACACTAGAGTGATTAAATTATATAAATAAAATAACAATAAAAATAATTTATAAGTTCAATGTTTTTGCTTTTATTATTTCAGTTTTTTCAATAATTCTGAAGCATAAACAAAACTATTAAGCTCTTTATTTGAAGAATGGAGTATATCTTCTCTAGTTCCTTTCCACCATACTTCACCACTATACATAAAAACCACATTGTCACCAATTTCCATAACACTGTTCATGTCATGAGTGTTAATGATAGTAGTAATATTGTATTCTTTTGTTATTTCCCTGATCAAATTATCAATAATGATTGCAGTTTTGGGGTCTAAGCCACTGTTTGGTTCATCACAAAATAAATACTTAGGGTTATTTGCTATAGCACGTGCAATGGCAGCTCTTTTTTTCATGCCACCACTAAGTTCGGAAGGATAAAGATGGTTGATATTTCCCAGGTTTACACGTTTAAGGCAAAAATTTACTCTTTCAAGCTTTTCTTCTTTTGTATATTTAGTAAACATATTTAAAGGGAACATTACATTTTCCTCTATGTTGAGAGAATCAAACAAAGCACCACCCTGAAATAACATACCCAATTCTTTCCTGACAATTTGTTTATCAGCAATATTCATTTTTGTGAAATTTCGTTCATCATAAAATACGTTACCATTATCAGGTTCAAGCAAACCCACAATGCATTTTAAAAGCACGGTTTTACCTGATCCGCTTTGCCCTATGATCAAATTAGTTTTACCTTTTTCAAATGATGCGGTAACATTTTTAATTATCGCATTGTTATCAAAATATTTCCATATGTCGACTACCTTAATCATGCCAAGAGGATTTGAGTTAAAACAAGATTGAAAAATATGATAAAAATACTGCTGAAAACAACTGCTTTGGTACTTGAATGCCCAACATCTAAAGCACCGCCCTTGGTATAAAATCCAAAATAACCCGATATTGAAGTAATTAGGAAAGCAAAAACCACTGTTTTGATTAAGGCATAAGTTATATCATATTCAGAAAACTCAAGCATGATTCCTGACATATAATGACTTAGAGGCAAAACATCAGTGAAAGCTGACACCAGCCACCCTCCCCAGATGCCTAAAAACATACTAATAATTACTAATGCCGGGTTAATGATCAGGGCTGCTACAATTTTGGGAAATATCAAAAAACCGGCAGAATTAACACCCATAACTTCAAGTGCATCAATCTGCTCAGTAACGCGCATAGAACCAATTTCAGAAGCAATTCTTGACCCGACCTTACCTGCTAATATGAGGCTGATTATTGTTGGAGAAAATTCCAGTATAATTGATTGTCTTGTAGCAAATCCAACAGCATAAATAGGTAACAAAGGGTGATCTGTGTTAAAAGCTGTTTGTATAGTAACAACACCCCCCATAAAAATTGAAATTATTACAACAATACCCAGGCTTTTCAAACCAAGATTATCTATCTCAACAATAACCTGTTTTCTGAAAAATGAAGCTTTTTGAGGTATTATTATTACACGCCTCATTAGTTCAAAATATCGCCCTATGTGAAAAAATAAATTCAATACTTTATTTTGGTTAATTTTTTCCAGTGATTCATGTCAGTAATAAGCAAAATTAAGCAACACGAAGATAAACATAATTTATTTTTAAGGTAAAAAAATAAATTTATCTAATAATTATGACGAAATTTATAATTTTGAACAGTGAAAGTATAAAAATTATCGTTAATTAAATTTTTAATGGTGCTGTTTTTACCATATGCTTTATGGTATTAATAATAATTTTTTAAAAATATCTACTATAAGCCTTGATAATTGATAACAATCAAAAAATAAATAAAGAGATATTAAACAAATATTTTCCGGATGATGCAATTAATATGTTAGTTGATTACATAAAACGGTTAAATATCTGTTTAAAAATTACACGTAGTCGTAAATGCAAGCTTGGTGATTACAGACCACCTCCTGTAAAAGGGGGAATACATAAAATTACCATTAACGGCGATTTGAATTGTTATGCTGCTTTACTTGTTTTTTTGCATGAGTTAAGTCATTTATATGTTTGGGAAAAATATAAAAACAATGTTAAACCTCATGGAAAACAATGGAAGGAGATTTTTGGTGATCTCGTTGGAAAATTTATTGATATGAATGTTTTTCCATATGTTTTAAAAAAAGTACTGGAAAAAAACAAATTTAACTTTAAAGCCAGCTTTATTTCTGATTCAGAACTATTTCGCACATTGACATTCTTTGATAATGATAATGAAAAAACAAAAACTGTTTATCTTGAAGACATACCTCCAAAAACAAAGTTTATTTCACATAATGGAAAAATTTTTATAAAGCTAAATAAGCTTCGAAAACGTTTTCGCTGTATTAGTCTTGATAATCAAAGAGTATACCTTTTTAATCCGTTAGCACGAATTAAGCCTGTAGCAGAACAGCTTTATTTGGATTTTGAATAGATATAACAAAACAGAAATTAACAAAAAATATACAACCATGGACAAAAACAATTATACAGTAATTATGGCCGGTGGAATAGGAGAGAGGTTTTGGCCAATGAGCCGTACCACTCGCCCCAAGCAATTTATTGACATTCTTGGCACCGGCAAAACTCTTCTTCAGCAAACATACGAAAGGTTTTTGGAAGTCTGTTTACCTGAAAACATATATATAGTTACCAATAAAATTTATAAAGATCTGATTTTAAAACAATTGCCTAGCATCATTGAAAATCAAATTATTTGCGAACCTACACGTAAAAATACCGCACCGTGTATTGCATATGCTGCTTATAAAATTGGTGATATGAATCCCGATGCAAAAATAGTTGTGGCACCTTCAGATCATATCATTTTTAAAGAACATATTTTTAATGATATAATTAAATCTGCATTGAATATAGCTGAAAAAAAAGATTGGCTATTTACACTTGGAATAAAACCAAGTAGACCCGATACCGGCTATGGTTATATACAATACATGGATGAACCTGAGTTAAAAGAAGACCCCCGTTTGAAAAAAGTGAAAACTTTTACAGAAAAACCCAACCTTGAATTAGCAAAGTCATTCATTAAGAGTGGTGATTTTTTATGGAATTCCGGAATATTTATTTGGTCATATAAAGCTATAGTAGAAGCATTTGAACAACATCAGCATGAAATAAATTATATTTTTAAAGAAGCTATAGGCAAATATAATACCCCGGAAGAAGAGTCTTATATGGAAACAGCTTATGCTGCATGCAAATCAATTTCCATAGATTATGCTATTATGGAAAAGGCTGAAAATGTACATGTTTTTATATCTGATTTTGATTGGTCTGATTTAGGAACATGGGGTTCACTATACGATGTTAGAGAAAAAAATGTTGGCAGTAATGCGGTCATAGGCAAAAACGTTATGTTATATGAAACCGAAAATTGCATTATCAATATGCCTGAGCAAAAACTTGTTGTATTGCAAGGGTTGAATGATTATATTGTAGCAGAATATAACAATGCATTAATGGTGTGTAAAAAATCAGAAGAACAACAAATAAAAAAGTTTGTCAATGATATAAAAATTAATAAAGGAGAGGAGTATATTTAGTGATACCGTTTGTCAAATTTTAAATCTGTATTATCTGATTATGTGGAATAATCAGAAACTAATTATCTATGAGTCTATTAAGGTAATGCAACTAAGATAATAAAAAAGGATTGGAAGTTATGTTTCCAATCCTTTTTACAATTTTTGAGGTTTCGAGCGGATTCGAACCGCTGTAAGAGGTTTTGCAGACCTCCGCCTAGCCACTCGGCCACGAAACCTAAATTTATATGTTTCAGTTAACAAAATTATAAAATAATAAGATATCACAAAATAAAAATTATAAGTTTTTTGGCGGGATTCAGCTCCTAAACCTGCTTAATAAAAGGTTTCCATCAACAAGATTCGAAGAAAAAAAAAATTAAAGTCATTATTTCCATACCATACATATGATTGATGATAGGAAATCTAAATAGAAGGAAGTCATTTAAGTATGGCGAGTAAGGTATAAGAATAGCAATCCTGAAGAGAACGGCAAATAGAATATTTTCCTTGTGAATAGTTAAATAAAATTTTAGTTTTGCATCCTCTATTTAAAGTTAACTAAAATTTGTTTTAAAGTGGATATATTTGATAAAGCAACAGATAAATTAGGGCCATTAGGCCAATATGCGAGCCGCATTCACGGTTATTTTGCATTTCCCAAGCTTGAGGGTGAGATCTCAACAAGGATGAAATTTCGTGGTAGTGAGAAGCTTGTTTGGAGTTTAAATAACTATTTAGGTCTTGCCAACCACCCTGAAGTAAGAAAAGCTGATGCTGATGCTTCTGCCATATATGGTCTGGCTTATCCAATGGGAGCACGGATGATGTCAGGCCAAACAGACCAGCATGAACAGCTTGAGCAGGAATTGGCTGATTTTGTCGGAAAAGAAGCCGGTTATCTGCTTAATTACGGCTACCAGGGTATGGTGTCAATAATTGATTCACTTGTTGACCGCAAAGATGTAATCGTATATGACTCCGAATCACATGCCTGCATTGTTGACGGAGTAAGGTTGCATCTTGGTAAACGCTTTGTTTATCCTCATAACGATATTGAAAACCTGAAAAAGCAGCTTGAGAGGGCAACAAAGATCACGGCACAAACCGGAGGTGGCATAATGGTTATTACCGAAGGAGTTTTTGGTATGTCAGGAGATCTTGGGAAGCTTGATGAAATTGCGGCTTTGAAGAAGAAATTCAATTTCAGGTTAGTGGTAGATGATGCTCATGGATTTGGTGTTATGGGTAAAACCGGTGCAGGTGCAGCAGAACATTTTGGAGTATCTGATGAAGTAGATGTTTATTTCGGCACTTTTGCCAAAGCAATGGCTTCAATAGGCGCTTTTGTTGCTTCAACACCGGAGGTGATAAGATACCTTGCATACAACATGCGCAGCCAGATATTTGCCAAGTCATTACCAATGCCCTTGGTGATCGGTGCTTTGAAAAGACTTGAACTGCTTCGCAGTAAACCTGAATTAAGGGAAAAACTTTGGACAATAGCAAACGCATTGCAAAACGGGCTGAAAAAACGGGGATTTAACCTGGGGAACACTCAGTCTCCTGTTACACCGGTATATTTATCAGGACAAACCGAAGAAGCAACGGCAATTGCTTATGACCTAAGAGAAAACTACAATATTTTCTGTTCTATTGTTGGATACCCTGTAGTGCCAAAAGGAGTTATCATAATCCGGATTATCCCAACAGCTCTTCACACGCTAGAAGACGTTGAATATACTCTTGAAGCATTCACCAAAATCAAGGAAAATCTTGATGCCGGAAAATATATGGTGGATAAGATTGTGGATGTAAATAAGTAAATAGACGCTTAGGCGCTTAAAGAGCCACTATTGATAACATGTTAACGATATTTTAAGCTGCTATTTTTATTCCATTTTGACTTTGGATAGCCGGAGTTGGCTGGTAAATGTATTACTGGGAAACTCTGTGTAACTATATTTTTTTTTAAATTTGAGGTGCTATGTTAAAATGTTCCACGCAAAGCACGCAAAAGTTTAAACGCTAAATACGCAAAGAATTTCTGCTTTATGCAGGTTAGGGCGCAACTTTTTACAGTGTCCTCACGATCAATATTTCCTTCTGTTTGCAAAAGCTACCAGCGATAACATTACCGGTACTTCCACCAAAACCCCAACAACAGTTACAAGTGCCGCAGGTGATTGTAATCCAAACAATGCTATGGCAACAGCCACAGCCAGTTCAAAAAAGTTACTTGCGCCAATCATTGCTGCTGGTGCACATACGGCATGCTTCAGTTTTAACTTCTTACCGCCAAACCAGGCAAGGAAAAATATAAAATATGTTTGAATTACAAGAGGCACGGCAGCAAGCAGAATTATTAACGGGTTATTCAAAATATTCTGCCCCTGGAAAGCAAAAAGCAAAACCAATGTTACCAGCAGAGCAATAATACTTACAGGCTTTAGTTTTGGTAAAAACACTTTTTTGAACCACTCTATTCCCTTTGATTTCAATAATATACGCTGAGTAATTACCCCGGCTACTAATGGCACAACGACAAATATAAGCACGCTGGCCGCTAGTGTGTCATAAGGCACTGACACGTCTGTAATACCAAGCAACAACCCAACGATTGGCACAAAAGCAACCAATACAATTAGATCATTTATTGATACCTGAACAAGAGTGTAATTGGGATCGCCATCGGTAAGGTAAGACCATACAAAAACCATAGCCGTGCAAGGGGCAGCTCCAAGAATAATCGCTCCGGCAATATACTCACCGGCCATAGCCGGGTCAATCCATGCAGCATATATCTTTGAGAAAAATATCCATGCAAAAAACGCCATCGTAAAAGGCTTGATAAGCCAGTTTATGATAAGAGTCCATACAACTCCCCTGGGCCTTTTTCCTATTTTTTTAATGCTGGTAAAATCAACCTGCAGCATCATTGGATAAATCATCAGCCATATCAAAATTGCAACAGGTATGTTAACCCTGGCAATCTCCAGACTGCTAATAACTTCGATTCTATCGCCTAAAAAATGGCCAATAGTTATACCCACTGCAATACCCAGTGCCACCCATATGGTCAGGTACTTTTCAAAAAGGCCAATCGTCTTTTTAGGCTTATCCGTCAACGTAACTTTTTTGAATTCTTTGCTCATGCTTTCTTGTTTTTTGATTTTAAATAGTTTGTAAATAGTTTAATTAATTATTATTTAGCGACGTTTTTCAGCACTTACAGTAATCGAAAAAATGCCTATACCATTTTCGGTATATCTTTGCATTTCATTATCATCAAAATAAAGCCGGAGAATATTCTCAGGGATTTCTATACTTCTTTCTTTGTGAATTATAATGTTTGCAAACCCTGTATTTTTAATTACATCAATATAATCATCCATTTGCATTGCACCTGATACACATCCGGCATACATTTCAGCGTCATGTTTGAGTTTATGCGGTAAGTCGCCTTTTATTACCACATCTGAAACACAAAAATGCCCACCTGGTTTTAATAGGCGCAGAATTTCAGAAAAAGCAGCATTTTTATCGGGCACAAGATTAATTACACAATTTGACAACACAACATCAAACATATTGTCTTCTATGGGCATTTGTTCAATGTCTCCCTTTATAAATTCTATGTTTTTATAACCTAGTTTTTCTGTGTTTTTTATAGCCTTACTAATCATTTCTTCAGAAAAATCAATCTCAATTATCTTACCTGAGTCACCAACAAAAGAACGGGCAACAAAACAATCATTACCTGCACCACTACCAAGATCAAGCACATACTGTCCTGGCTTTAACCCTGCAAACTCTGTAGGAATACCACAACCCAGTCCAAGGTCAGCATCAGCAATATAACCCTCAAGCTTCTCATAGTTTTCACTAAAAACAGTATAATCCATATCAGAACGGCAACCTGTTGTACAACAACAACCAAACCCTTCATTATTCTTAACCATCTCTGATTGCTGTGCTATACGACTGTATTTATCTTTTACAATTCTTTTAACTTCTTCTTTTTTCATGTGATTTGATAGTTTGCTTGTTAGTTTTTTTCCTGTAATTCATTCTTATATAATCCATAAAACTGTTCTTTAATCTCATCCCTAACTCTAATGTATTCACTGTGAATATATTCGTTTGATCCCTTTGCATATGTTGGATCATCAAAACCTATATGCAGGCGATGTTTTACTTTACCTAAAAATGCAGGGCAGTTTTCGTTAGCACCTCCGCATACAGTAATGACATAATCCCACTCTTCGTCCAGATAATTATCAACAGTATCAGATGTGTGGTGGCTAATGTCAACACCTATCTCTTTCATCACCTCAACAGCTTTTTGATTAAGTTTGCCGGTTGCTTCCGTGCCTGCAGAGCACACTGTTAAACGGTTATCAAAAGATTCTAAAAAACCGTGCGCCATCTGGCTACGACAGGAGTTTCCTATGCATAAAACAAGTATTTTCATATTTTGCTTAATTTTTATTTATAAATACTTATACTACATCAAAAATCTTCTTATAGCATTTATCTTCCTAAACCTTGGAGGTTTTAAAAACCTTCAAGGTTTTTTATTTTTTACCTATAACATTTCTCTTCATACATATAGGGGTACCTGAAATCTGTAGGTGGAAGGTATGTCTCTTTAATTGACCGTGGGCTGATCCATCTTAAAAGATTCAAATAACTTCCTGCTTTATCATTGGTGCCTGATTGTCTTGCACCGCCGAAGGGTTGTTGCCCTACTACTGAGCCTGTCGGTTTATCATTGAAGTAGAAATTGCCGGCAGCATAACGCAGCACCTGGCAAGCTTTTGTCCTTGCAGAAACATCCTTGCTGAATATAGAACCGGTTAGCCCGAATGGTGAAGTATTGTTGCATAGTTCGAGGGTTTTTTCATAATCCTCATCTTTATAAACATATATACTTACCACGGGGCCGAATATTTCTTCTTCCATAGTAACAAAGTGCGGGTCTTTCACTTCAATTACTGTAGGGTCTATAAAATACCCTTTTGTTTTATCACCGCCTCCTCCAAAAACAATTTCAGCATCATCTGAGTCTTTTGCTTTTTGAATATATCCCATTATTTTGTCATAAGCTTTTTCATCAATAACCGCATTAACAAAATTGCAGAAATCCATTACATCTCCTTTTTTGATTAACCGGATATTTTCTCCAATCTGACTTTTCAATTCTTCCCATAACGACTCCGGCACATATGCTCTCGAAGCAGCCGAGCATTTCTGCCCCTGGTATTCAAAAGCGCCTCTTACCAGAGCAGTAGCAACTTCTTTCACATTTGCTGAAGAATGGACAAAAATAAAATCTTTACCACCTGTTTCACCAACAATTCGCGGGTATGATTTGTAATTTTCCAAATTTGATGCAACAGTTTTCCAGATTTGATTAAACGTTCCGTTACTACCTGTAAAATGCACACCACCCAGGTCTTTATGATTCAATACAATATTACCTATTTCACTTCCTTTTCCGGGAATGAAATTTATAACTCCGGGAGGCATTCCTGCTTCTTCAAAGATTTTCATCAGATAGTAGTTTGATAGCAGCGCATTATTTGAGGGTTTCCACACAACCGTGTTACCAACCACTGCCGGAGCAAGGCAAAGATTTGAAGCAATCGCAGTAAAATTAAATGGGCTTACTGCAAAAACAAAGCCTTCCAACGGACGGTATTCAACCCTGTTAAGGTTTGATTTTTCCGAATGAGGCTGATCATCATAAATTTCTGACACATAATGAGCATTAAACCTCAAAAAGTCAACCGTTTCACAAACCGCTTCAATCTCAGATTGATAGGCATTTTTGCCTTGTCCAAGCATAGTCACGGCATTCATAAGATACCTGTACTTTGTAGAGATCAACTCAGCTATTTTTAGAGTTATAGAAACCCTCTCTATCCAGCTAATTGTAGCCCAATGCTCATGAGCTTTCATAGCTGCTTCAATGGCCATATTAATTTCTTTATCAGTAGCATTATGATAGGTTGCCAGTACGTTATTATGATCATGCGGGCATACAACTTTACCGGTTTTACCGGTATAAATTTCCTTGCCGCCTATTATCAGTGGGATCTCATTTTTTTGTTTGCTGTGTTTCTTCAGTTCCTCATCCAATGCTATTCTTTCATCTGTACCTTTGGAATAGGAATAAACCGGTTCATTTTCCGGCCTTGCAAAATAAAATTGTGCGTTGTTCATAGTTATAATTGGTTTTTAATATTAATAAATCCATACTCCACAGAAAACCTTTTCAAATACGTTTGCCATTCATTTAATTAATGTCCATTCATAAATTTGAACATTTGATTTATAATTTTATATTGAAATAACAAATAAATTCCAAAACCCAATTTCTAAATTTTAAACAATCCTGGCTTGTTTAGGTCATTGAAAATTGAAATTTGTTTGTATGTTCGTTATTTGAGATTTGTTATTTTTTATTCTATTTGGTGCTTACTTAAATTTTAAGCTAGACTTTATACAAAGACATTAATCAACCAAGACTGTTTTCAATCTTCAATATTCAGTTATTCACATTTTATATCAATATCCATTTTCTTTAAAAAGTCATTTATCTCCAACCTCAACTCATGTATTGCTTTATCATTTAAACAATATTTGGTTTTTACCCCTTCTACAGTGCCTTTTATAAGACCTACCTTCTTGAGCTCTTTAAGGTGCTGATTAACAGTGGTACGACTTAAAGGCAATTCTTCAGCGATATCGCCTGTTATGCAAGTCTTGATTTCAGCAAGGTACTCCATTATAGTAAGCCTGGCAGGATGTGCCAGGGCTTTGAAAAGCCGGGCACGCTGTTTTATTTCTGTATCAAATGTTAGTTTTTTAATCGTACTCATCATTTTACATTTTTACTTGTATAAAACTATTTTCCAAACTGACGCAATTTTACGTCATATTAATTTAAATTCCGCTTATTAGCATAATGTAATAAAACACTATTACTTATTTCCTTCCTGTGGTTTTAACTGGCAAGCACAGGTACCTGTCAATCGTTCATTTACATCAACAATGACAGGAAAACCGTCACGCTCCCATTCTGCAAAACCATCACTCATACTAGCAACATTTTTAAATCCCTTATCCCGCATTTTTTCGTCATATAACCTGCTTTTCAAGCCTGAAGAGTCAGCCAGAAATTATTATTCTTTATTTATTTTATTCCACAACTTCCACCTGCAGGACAATAGCCTCCACAGGGTATATCCTGTGAGGGTGATTGTTTCTTCTTGCCAGGTTTAGGCTTTGGCTTTTCCGAGCATTCAGTTTCACAGTTTGGACAATAAGCTATGTATTTCCAGCAATATCCATATATCTGGTCTTGGTAATCTTTTTTTTGAGGTTTTGAAATCTCAAAATCAATATCACAATGTTTGCAATGGAATATGCTCATGATTTCTCTTTATTTTGTTTATGATTTACACATTAAAAAATATGACGCAAATATACGTCACATTTTTCAAATGACGTAAAATTACGTCATGAATTTTAATAACATTTATACAAAAAATGGTTGCACGCGAATTTCGCAGTGTGCTCACAGAGTTTCACAGTTGTAAAACATGAGTACAATACATTCCTAAAAGTTCCGGAGGAACAACCTGTTTATAGCATCCAATGGTACCAATAAATAACAATCTGTTTGATCTTATCACGTCAATTTGTTATGTTAAAGTAAAGGATTGAATTTTAACAGAACGCGTATAATTATCTATTGTGGTATTTTGATAATCTATTTCTACAAACATATAACTCCTAAGGAATTGAATACATTATTGCATTAATTTTTCATCTATTTCACCATAAGAAGGAATGTTGCGATAGTGCCATTTGCTTATAACTATACCGTCTTTCATTAAAACCAACCCCGGGTTCGATCGCACAATGGTCTTTAGTTCTCTTTCATCGCTTTGGTAAAAATCGTATGGGGTTTGATGCTCATGGCGGAAGCTATCTATTTCTTCAAAAGAGTTACTTGTCAGTACGATAAACGAGTAACCATCTTTAATAGCTTTATTTGCAAGGTTATTGATTTTATCTGTAAATGCATCCGTACTGGTTGTGTTTAAGTCATATGCAACTACTATAAACTGGTAATTGGGGTTTCCGATATACTTTTCGGTATGGTCAATATCATATTCGTCACGAATATCAAAATTTTCAATAGGTGATGCTATATGCTCTTTAATTACAATTTCTTTTCTGTCCACATATTGCCATCCATCTTCAGCAGAAGGCAGGTCATTCATCGCAAATTCTTTTTTTTCGCCTGTTTTGGTGTTTTCATAAACAAAAACAAACTCCGATTTCCCTTCCTGAACCGGTTTTAACTGTTCTGTTATATCATTACCCACTTTCCATGGCCTGAAATCCATAATAGGAAGATTTCGCAGGCATAAAACCGATAACCAAAGGACAATAATTGTAATACCACCAACCAGCCACCAATCTTTTTTGTGAGACCATAATGGTGGAATTTTATCTTTTCGCATAAAGATCAGGATCGCAGCAGCAAGCAGAACCAGGTTTTTATAAAATGTTTCCCAGTTTGAAATCACCCAGGCTTCGCCAAAGCATCCGCAGTGAGGCACAGCATCAGTTATTGCAACATAAAGAGTAAGTGGAGTAAAAAAGATCATAAATAACAAACCTGCCCAGGCGCTTAAATACATTTTTAACCCAAGCAAAATTGCAATCCCCACAATAAATTCCACAGTATTCAATATTATTGCCAAGGGCAGGGACAAAGGCATCAACCATTCCATGCCAAATGCAATAAAATAATCATCAAAAACATAAACACTTCCTAATGGGTCTATGGCTTTAGTAAATCCTGCAAACATGAAGGCAATACCGAATACTATACGAGCTATCCATGTTAAAATTTTCATAATCACACTATTTAAATTTTTATAAGTTATTCTTCTTTTTCTTCAACCTTGCCTGTAATCCTGAGTATTTTCCTCCCGGCAGGATCATTAGAGGTAACTATTACCGAACGGCTAATATTATGAGGGCGTGGTGCAACCCTGAAATATAGCTCGATAACCCCCACATCACCCGGGTAGATAGGTTCTTCAGGATAATCATTTACACTTGTACCGCAACATGCTCTAACTGATGATAAAACAAGAGGTTCGTTCCCTGTATTTTCAAACTCAACCTCTAAATTAACCTCTTCTATTGCATCAAGATGAATAATACCCAGATCAATGCGATTATTTTCTGCCTTATATTCAAACTTAGCACCTTCAAAATTTTCTTGTTCTTCCTGGGTAAAAGCTTTATTACTCAAAACAGTTATAGAAGATACTATCAATAAAAAATTGATTAAACTGGTTACTTTTTTCATAATTTATATTTTTAAAAAAATTTTACTACCTTTTTATTTAAATTATTCTGATAAATTAGCATCTTGTTTAGTTAACTTCGCAAATATTTTCTCCTTTAAGGTGAAGTTTATTATATTATCATTATAACTATTTTTTTTGACATAATATTAAGATGTTAATAGAAACAAGGTATTTCGTATATTCGCAAATATACGAAATGATAAAAAAACAAAAACAGAGAAACTATGTTTAACTTTTTTTAACAGAATAGATCATGTTTTTCAACCTTATTATAGTTTTCCATCCAAAAATATCATTTAATATAATAATTTTTATAACCACTCATTTTTAATTAAATGTTTTTTTAAGATTCACGAAAAATATTTTTTAAAGTTTTAACATTTTTTTTTATTTAATTCAAAAACAAATTAATAATTATTCAGTTTTATAATAAAAGCAATTTTTTAATTATATAATATAATACATAAATTGTTTTTTTACCGATTAGATGTAATTTTTTGGTTGATTTTGGTTAATTAATTATTAATTGGTAATTGTACAATGAATGAGATCGGGAGGAAACTTCCGGTCTCATTTTTTTTTTGACATATGTAAATATTACATAAAAAATTATTTTTGCAATTAATTTTCCCAAATTAATAATGAGCAGGTATATATGAAAAAATTAGTAAAAACATTAACTATAACCAGGAAATATATTGTTTTATCATCTGTATCTTCAAATGAGCTTACAGAAAAAGAGAATCTTTTTTCAAAAACCAAATATAATCAAAAAGGGCAGGTTTTAGAGGAAATAAGTTATAATACTAATGGAGATATTGAGCATAAATATACTTATAAATATGATGAAAATGGCTTCTTAATTGAGGAGAAACTTGTTGAAAATGATAATGATATTATTGAAAGAAAAACATTTGAACCTGATGCGAAGTATAATATCAAAAAAGAATACAGGCATTACCTGGATGGAACATATGATACTGTTGAATATATTTACAATAAGGATGGCAATTTGGTTGAAAAAATTACCTGCGATTATGACAATGAGGTTGAATTACGCGAATGTTTTGATTATGAGGATGGAAAATTGATCAAAAAATATACCCTGAATGAAGATGGGAAATTAATAAATGAAAAGAAAATAGAATATAACCAGGATAATATGATTGCGGGTACGGAAAATTATGATTCTATTGAAGAAATCCGATTCAGTACAGTTACCGAATATAATGAAAAAGGATATCGCAAAGAATTACTTACTTATGATCAATCGGATAAGCTTGTTGAGAGAATGCAATTTGAATACAATGAGGATGGACGTTTAACAAAGGTTATCGAGGAAGATACATCAAAAAAGAATACCATAGGAATGCAATACGACAAAAACGGCAATATAATTTACCAGGAAGAATTTGACAAAAGCGGAAAACTTATCAACAAAGTTGAACGAACTTATGATGAAAACAATCTTATATTGGAAGAGCGTGTTTTTTTAGAGATTCCACAAAGAAACATAATACGAAACTATGTTTTGAAATATGATTATGAGTTTTATTAATAATATTTAATTAGTTTCTTATAATTTTATTTCTCTGATAACTGTTTGACAAAAACTTTAAGCATAATAAATACTTTTAATTAACTGATATCTCTTCAAATTTTTTACAGATGAAAACACTTCAAAAAAACATATATTTCTGTAAAAAAGTTTTACAATATCATTTAATATTTTAAAACCACAATGGTTTTGTTCCCTCTTACTATCTTGCCCGCACATAATTAATGATTTGAATTATTTTTTAAAAAAGATTAACTTTATAGTATAAATATTATTACCATAAATAAACAATGTTTTATGTATTAAGTTGAAAGTCATTTAATTTAAATAATATTTTAAATGCATAAAGCTGTTGAATATCTTGCATTTTATTTAGATTTAATATTACCATAATATGTTTTGCAAATAATATTCTTTGATTATTAACTGGTTTATTAAAGATGTCTTAATTGAATTTTTTCATATATACAACTCAAAACATCAATTAAAATGAAAAACTTAATATTAATCGCATCATTATTAATTTTTATCAGTCCTATAAAGTCTCAGGAAGGTTTTGATGATTATCATTTCAGAAATGATTTTCTTATGACATCACCTGGTGCTATGAAGCTGGGGCTTTATGGTTATGATAATCCGGCTTTGTTAAATTATGTCAAAAATCCTGATTTGATGCTTGCATGGTCTGATGAGTTTGGAGGTTTTAACAGGAGGGGTTTGTTTCTCAGTATGCCATCCTTGGGAAATTTGCCTCCGGTAGGATTAGCCACCATAAGTCATTCTGATGGCAATAAAAGGGTAGTTGATTATAAGCTATCATCTGCTTTTGGTAATAAAAGATTTGGTATAGGAGCAAGTTTTAATTTACCAATAAGAGACACTGAGCATTTCAACAGGAAAAGTCATTTTTCATTGGGAACATTATATCGTCATAACCGTCATTTTTCTTTTGGTTTTATAGGCACATCTGTAACCAATTTCAATCATTATGAAGGGGTTGTGGATCTGGCTATACGTCCTTTTGGTAATGAGAAACTGACTGTTTTCGGTGATTATGCACTTCGCAACAACATGAAAATATTTGATAGAAACTGGAGTGCTGGTTTTGCTGTTAAACCTTTTACCGGTACTTGGATAACAGGTAGGTTTTTTAACAACAATTCATTTACAGTGGGTTTGGAATACAGTTTAGGAAATTTTGGTATTTCCACCCAAGGTAGCTTTGATGACAGTTTTAAATATAATCATAATACTTATGCTGTCAGGGTTGGTTCTTATGAAGAAAATATACCACAGCAAGTATTCCGTAATCCAAAAAACTATGCCAGTATAGATTTAAACAAACCTATGCGTTATCAAAAATACCAGCATTTTGATAATGCAAATACACTTTTAGAAAAGCTTAACCTTATCAATGATGCTGCAGAAAGTCATCGTATTGGCGGGATAGTAATTAATACTTCAGGGATGAATATTAATCATACAATGTCATGGGAACTAAGAGAGCAATTAAAAAAATTCAGGGAAAAAGATAAAAAAGTATTTGTTTTTATAGATAATGCTGATATGAACACTTACCATTTTGCATCAGTTGCTGATGTTATTATTATGCATCCTTTAGGTTCGGTTAATTTGCCGGGCTACATCAAGGGCAATATATACCTTGGTAATATGCTTGAAAAAATCGGTATAGGTGTTAAAGAATTTAAGTTTCATGAATACAAGTCTGGTTTTGAACCATTGGCTGGTAAAAAAATGAGCTGTGAAGACCGCAAGCAACAGCAAAAATTAGTTGACAACATTTATAACTTCGTTAAACAAGATATAATAACTAGTCGTGAGTTTGAAGAAGAAAAATACGAAAAGCTGGTTAATGAGATATTTTACTTTACTGCTGACCAGGCAATTGAATATGGGCTTGTAGATAGGCTTGGTCGTTGGGATGACGTAGATGTTATTATTGAATTAATAACAGGTTCGGAAAAAACAATTTTAGATGAAAACAGACAACGTAGAATTCTTCAACGCAGTGATTATGAATGGGGCAAAAAACCCAGAATAGCCGTTGTTTATGCTGATGGATTCTGCGATATGGAAACCGGCATGCAAGCGCGCTCACTGGCAAAAGATATTTCTAAAGCTCGTAAAAACAATGATATCAAAGCTATTGTTCTAAGAGTTGAATCACCCGGTGGATCAATAATGGCTCTGGATATTATATCCGAAGAATTACGCAAAGCAAAAAAAAAGAAACCGGTTATTATTTCTCAAGGTTCAGTTGCAGCTTCGGGCGGATATTGGCTATCGATATACGGAGATAGAATTGTAACGGCACCAAATACTATGACCGGTTCTATTGGTGTAATTTCAGGATGGTTGTACGACGATGGGATAAAAGAAAAAATAGGATACAGTACCGACTATGTGAAAAAAGGTGAGTTTGCAGACTTAGGCTTTGGAGTGCCAGTTCCGATTCTAAACATACCAATACTTGACAGGTCTTTTAAAGATCATGAAGAAGAAGTTGTTAAGAATATGTTGTTTAATACTTATGAAATTTTTGTAAATCAAATTGTTGATGAAAGAGGAATTAAATATGATGAAATTGAAAAACTTTCTCGCGGAAGAATATGGTCGGGAACAGATGCTATCGAAATAGGACTGGTTGATACTTTAGGAGGATTAAAAACAGCTTTAGATATAGCCGCTAAAAAGGCAGGTCTGAGCATTGACGACGATTATGCAATTGTTGAATATCCTGAGCCGGGTCTCTTTAGTTCCAGCGGCTTTATTGCTTTTATGATTTCACGTTTACTTAATCTGGAAACCCCGGAAGAAATTGAAGATCCGGTGACTAAATATCTTAAATTTATGCAAAGGCATAATGCTAAACCCTTGCCTGTTTTACCAATGGAATATATGAACTATTATCTTCAGGAAAGCAAAATATTTGAATAGGTATTATTAGTACTATTATGTATTTTATAACTCATATCTCTAACCTGTTGGTCGGGTATCTTATCTAATGCTAAGTTTTTTATGCAAAAGTTATCGGAATTTAATGGGTTTATTTTTGCCATTTATTGTCGTTATAAAAAAAAACAATATTTTTACGTCTTTATTTTTTAGAAATGACTGTAATGCGTTTTATTTGATTGGTTTGTTTTTTTGTAAATATAACCTAAAGATTACTATCCAATCTTTATATCATTAATAAACGTTATATTATAAAGATCAGGCATGGGCTCAAATAACATTAGAAAACCAACCTTTACCGAGGCTATTATACCTGTGGTATTTCTAACCGTATTAATATCAGTTAACGTATATATATTCGGGGAAGCTTCTCTGGATGGATCTAATCAGATTGTACTCATAATGTCAGCTACTGTTGCTGCTATTGTTTCATTGCGTTTAGGGATCGGGTGGAAGCAAGTGCAAAGTGGAATAGTAAAGAGTATTGGAAACGCAATGGCTGCTATTTTAATATTATTGTTAATAGGTTCACTTGCCGGTACATGGCTTCTTAGCGGCATTGTTCCATCGATGATCTATTACGGGCTTCAAATTTTAAATCCTACTATTTTCCTTGTTGCAGCGTGTATAGTAAGTGCAATTGTTTCATTAGTAACAGGCAGCAGTTGGTCAACGGTAGCCACTTTAGGTGTTGCACTGCTTGGAATTGGTAAAGCATTGGGAATACCTGTTGGAATGATTGGCGGGGCTATTATTTCAGGAGCCTACTTTGGTGATAAGATGTCGCCGTTATCTGACACTACTAATCTTGCACCTGCCATGGCAGGCACAGATCTTTTTACACACATACGCTACCTGGCCTGGACCACCATACCAAGCATTATTATTACCCTGATAATATTTTTATTAATGGGGTTTAATCGTGGCGCTGATAGTACTCCTGAAGATATAGAACCCGTTTTGGAAGCCATAAGCGGTTCCTTTAATATAACACCCTGGTTATTTTTAGTGCCTGCAGTTGTAATATTTTTAATTACCAAAAAAGTTCCCGCCTTGCCTGCACTTCTTATAGGAACCTTAATGGGTGGTGCTTTCGCAATTATTTTTCAGCCACACATCATTGAACATGTAAGCGGTATCACCGATAATTTTTCTATGGCTTCATACATTGCAGTTATGAAAGCAATGTATACCGAAATCAGTGTTGATACTGACCATACAATGGTAAATAGCCTATTGATTACCGGTGGCATGAGGGGTATGTTAAATACGGTATGGCTCATAATTTCAGCTATGATTTTTGGTGGAGTTATGGAGTCAGGCGGCTTATTGCAAAGAATAACCCAATCTGTAATAAAGCTGGCAAATTCAACAGGCTCCTTAGTTGCATCTACAGCTTTCACATGTATTTTCTTTAATTTAACTGCCAGCGACCAGTATCTTAGTATTGTTGTACCAGGCAGAATGTTTGCCAGCACTTATAAAAAACGTGGTTTAACTCCTCAAAACCTGAGTCGAACACTGGAAGATGGTGGAACCGTTACTTCTGTTCTTGTACCCTGGAATACTTGCGGAGCAACCCAAGCTTCTGTACTGGGTGTGCCAACCCTGATGTTTTTGCCATATGCATTTTTTAACATTATTAGCCCATTTATGTCAATATTTTTTGCTTATATGAATATAAGGATTTCACGTTTTACCAATAATACCAAGGAAAAAATTAAATAGCCAGTCAAATGAAGCGGGCAATTGTTTCAGTAACCAACGACCTTGCAACCGATCAACGAGTGATTAAAACAACAAAGCTGCTCTGCCAATTGGGGTTTGAAGTGCTTTTGATCGGCAGAAAAAGACCCAATTCATTGGATTTCAATCCGCAAAATATTAAAACAAAAAGATTCAGGCTACTTTTTAATAAAAAATTTGCTTTTTATGCCGAGTATAATTTGCGCCTGTTTTTTTATCTTGTTTTTAAAAAATGTAGTTTATACATTGCAAATGATCTTGATACTTTGTTGCCAAATTACTTATTATCAAAAATAAAAAACAAACCATTGATATACGATTCTCATGAATATTTTACAGGAGTACCTGAGATACAAAATCGCCTGATTGTAAAAAAAACATGGAAGCTGATTGAAAAAACAATTTTTCCGAAATTAAAAGATGTAATCACTGTAAATGATTCTATTGCAGGCCTGTATGAAAAAGAATATGGCATACGGCCTATTGTAGTTCGTAATTTGCCGGAAAGCCAACCGGGTTTTGTTTTAAAAAGCCGCAAAGAACTTAATTTGCCTGAAGACAAAAATATTATTCTCATGCAGGGAAGTGGAATCAATGTTGATCGTGGAGCTGAAGAATTGCTGCTATCAATGAAACCTCAATATGGACTTGAAGGTATTGCATTATATTATATTGGCAGTGGGGATGTGATAAGCCTGTTAAAATCCATGGTTAAAGATTATGGATTAGAAGACCGGGTTCACTTTATTCCCAAAGTTAATTATAATACTCTTAAACATTACACAGCCAATGCCAATATAGGGGTTACAATAGATAAGGGAGATTCTCTGAATTATTTATATAGCTTGCCTAATAAGCTTTTTGACTATATTAACGCAGGATTGCCCGTGTTGGCTTCAAAAATGCCTGAAGTCGAAAAAATAGTAAAAAAGCATAATATTGGCCTGACAATAGATAATCATGAACCTGCACATATAGCTTCCAAAATAAAAGAGATGCTTAGCGATCAAAAGCTTTATCAGCAATTGAAAGGTAATACCAGGAAAGCTGCAGATAAATTAATATGGGAGAAGGAGTCGGTTGTTTTAAAAGAAATTTTTAAAAAGTATATTTAAATATCTGCTTTTTGATTTTGTCGTTGGATACGGTATTCAGGATTCAGGTCTTCTATTATACCGTTTTCGCATTTAAAGATCCTGGCAAAATACTTTTGGATAAGAGTATAATCATGTGTAGCCATAAGTACTGCTCTTCCGGTTTTACTTATTTCGAAAAGCAGTTCTATAATTCCTTCACTTGTATCGGGATCAAGGTTGCCCGTTGGTTCATCAGCAAGTATAATGTCGGGATCGTTTATGAGAGCTCTTGCAATCACAACTCTTTGCTGCTCACCACCCGAAAGCTGATGTGGCATTTTAAAACCTTTTGTATGTAAACCGACTTTTTCAAGAACATTTTCCTTTCGCTCTTCCATGGCAATTTTATCTCGCCAGCCTGTAGCCTTCATTACAAATAATAAGTTATCGCGTATCGATCGGTCACTGAGAAGCTGAAAATCCTGAAACACAATGCCAATTTTACGCCTCAAATATGGAATCATACTTGTTTTCATATTTGAAAGCTCTATGCCTGCAACTTTTGCATAACCTTCAATCAAAGGTAAGTCAGCATACAAAATCTTTAATAAGCTACTTTTTCCGGTTCCTGTTTTGCCTATTATATAGCAAAACTCACCACGGTCAATCTCAAGGTTAACATCCGATAAAACTAATGTATCTTTTTGAAAAATAGAAACATTGTCCAACTGTATAATTGTGTCTAGTGACATATTAGTGAGTGTAGTCTTTTTTACAAAAATATAATTTTTATCATAACCCAGCCTGAATTATCATATAAAAGATTAAACATGATAAGCGAGAAAAAAGGGTTGATTTAAATATTATTCAATTACATCAAGGAATAATTGATGTTTGACTAACTTCCTTTATATAATTTTCATCGGTGAAATCTATTTCAGATCCCAACATACTATGTGGTATAAGATACACAGCAAATGTAATTATAGCAGCAATAATAACCCATAAACGTTGTTTGGTGTTTTTCCATACTGATATGGCTGCAATGACCCAAAAAATAAATGCTACAGCTGTTTTATTATCAGTAAGATCGGTTCCCAGTGGCCAGCCTGTCCAATAGTCACCAAAAGCAAATTTTTGCATGATAGGGCCAAATATCAAGCCACCCGCAATAAGTGCAAAAAGAGTAGTATAAGTAAGCCAACGTATACCTTTGCCATTTACAATTGCCTCTATTCCGGCACGGGTTGAAAATACCATTGTTAAAAACATTAACAATATATGCGGTACTAAAGCCCATCCAGGTACTGAATCCCGAAAACGTATAATAACCGGCTCATCAGTTAATTTCACCTTTGAATCATTGTCTTGTAAAGTAATAAGATATTTTACTTTCCCGGCGGCAGGCTGTTTTGGAATAAAGGCAATGAGTTTGTTGTTTTTTCTAACTAATGAGTCGGTTGTCCATTCATCATAACTCGGATATCGTTTATATCTGAATGTGCCTTTGATATTATCATCAGGTACATCAATCTTTACCGGCGCATCATCACCTCCGTCATAAGACCTTATTAACCCGAAATCGATCTTACTTTCGTTTAATTCAACCTCACCTCTTACAGGATAAGTAGGGCCTGTCATGCGCTGGTAAACAAAACTCATAAGAGTAATAATAATAGCAATGAACCAAAAAAGAATCGTTTTATAATTATTCATTTAGCGTTAAGTTAAGTTATTTTATTAATTTAATATAAATTTTAAAATAGATTATTTTACTTTAATGTTTTCAAAAAAACTAAATAAAATTTAATTAATCGTGTATGAATTTATATATCTGGTTTTATAGATAGCATCATATATGGCTTGTTGAATTTTTGTTCTTATATTCTTTTCTATCAATTTTCTGTTTGAAGAATAAGGATATACCCTGTTTGACAAAAATACATAAACCAGGTTTTCTTCAGGGTCAGCCCATGCATAAGTTCCGGTAAAGCCGGTATGGCCAAAACTTTTAGGAGAAGCACTTTGACTTGCCGGAAAATCTTTTTTATCAAGACTGGGTTTATCAAATCCTAACCCTCTGCGGTTTTGGTTTTCGGGAAATTGAATTTTGGTAAACTCGCTTACTATTTCATCACTAATATATTTTTTTCCACCATAATAGCCATTTTGTAAAAACATTTGCATCATAATAGCCATATCCAAACCACTGGAAAACAATCCAGCATGTCCTGAAACACCTCCAAGCATTGCTGCTCCGGGGTCATTAACATAGCCCTTAAGAACCTGACCTCTGAACAGGGTATCTTTTTCGGAAGGCACAATTCTTGTTTTGTCAAATTTTTGAAGTGGATTAAAAGTCATAGTGGTTAATCCCATGGGCTCATAAAAATTTTTAGTAACATATTCATCAAGAGATATACCGGTTAAATCTTTAATTATTTCTGCCAGAACATAAAAACCCAAATCACTGTACCTATATGTTTTTCTGGCAAGTAGGGGCTCTTCAGAAATTTTTTTCAACAGTGAATCACGATAGTTTTTATGGATATACAGATTTTCAGCAACTTTAACAGGGTAATCATTACTATATATGTTGCTGTATATAAGAGGATTTGGCTTCCCGTTAATCATAGTTTCAAGGTGGAAAGGTATCCATGATCTTAGTTTACCCTGATGTGCCAAAATGTCTCTAATGCTTACATCCGCTATATAAGAATTATTTAGCCATGGAAGATAATCACTTGTGGTTTTATCTATATCAATCAAATCATTGCTTTTTAAATGCATTATTGCTGCTGTAGTTGCTGCTATTTTAGTTAAAGATGCTAAATCATAAATGTCTGAGTTTTTTACTTTCCTTTTTCCATCGTAAGTATGATAACCATACGACTTGTTTACAATAATATTACCATCTTTAATAACAACAACCTGCGCTCCGGGAAATGCTTTACTTGATATACCTTTTTCAACTATAGAATCAATGTTATCAATAATACCAGGGGAAACATTGGCTTCTTCTGGAGTAGTTCTGCGCACCCTAAAATCAGAAGGAGTTTCAATTCCGGTTCCAATCGGGAAAAACGGACTTATACTTACTGGTAATTTACCCTTAAAAGACATCCCCCCAAAAATCATTTGAGCCGAAGCTTCTTCATAAACCTGCCCCTCTTGGTATGAAACAATTATAGATTCTATATCCTGTATATTATCCAAATATTTTAGTATATATGGGCTACCAAAAATATTTAGTATAACATTATTGTTTTTGGAAATTTTTTCGATAAAATTTTTTATGTTTTTATTTAAGCCATATTTTGCTGTTGAAAAGATTGAATTGTTATGCAGGGAGACAATAACAAGGTTATATTTCTTTAATTTTTCAAGGACAGTTTGTGATTTTGATTTGTCAAAATTTCTGGAAATGGAGTATAAATCAACAGGATAATACTTTGATAAAGTATTCTGGAAAGCATTATTGTCTTTTTCATCAATTGTTTTACCAATTGATAGCGAGGCAATATTAAGTGTATCAAGGTTTTTTAGAGGTATAATATCATTACTGTTTTTTATTAGGGTTATTGCATTTTCAACCAGATTTTTCTTAATCAGTTTGGCTTTTGTAGTATTGAGATTATCAAGCAAATTATGCTCATTAAGTGGTGTAAAATTGTTGAGCCCTGCCATTTCTTTATAAAAAAGTACTTTTCGGCATTTTTTATTTACATATTCCTCAGATATTTTGCCGGTTTTAACACCTTTTTTTATCGTATTAATTGCGGCAGGCACATCTTCTGGTAAAAGCAAAATATCGTTACCTGCTTTTAAAGCTTTAAGTTCAAGATCTCCCGGATCGAAAAAATCACTTACACCCTTCATATCCAGGGCGTCAGTAATTATAAGCCCGTTAAAACCCATATCATATTGAAGCAAATTGGTAACCACATTTTCAGACAAAGTAGAAGCCAGGTTTTTTGTAGTGTCATAAACGGGGATATGCAGATGAGCTGTCATAACAGATTTTAGCCCATTATGAAATAGTTGTTTAAAGGGAAAAAGGTGCAATGAATCTATCAGGATATGGTCATGATCTATAACCGGCAAGGTATAATGTGAATCAGCAGAGGTATCGCCATGCCCTGGAAAATGTTTGGCGTTGGCAATGATTCCCCAATCTTGCAAACCCATCATATATGCCAGGCCTTTCCGTGCAACATTATAACGGCATTCACCAAACGAACGGAAATTTATTACAGGATTGAGCGGATTACTGTTTACATCAACTACCGGGGCGAAATTAATATTGACTCCCATTAATCTTAACTGGCGCGCAATTTCCATACCCATTTGATATATTAAGCGATCATCGGTTATTGCTCCAAGCGTCATTTGATGTGGGAAAGAAATTGTACTATCGAGCCTCATACCTAAGCCCCACTCAGCATCCATTGCTACAAAAAGGGGTGTGCTGGCTTTACTTTGAAAATAATTTGTTTTTCTCAACTGGCGAGTAGGTTCGCCACTGAAGAAAGCCACCCCTCCAACATTGTATTTGTCGATGATATTGGCTATGCTATCATAATATGTTTGCTTTTTATCCATAATTAACTTCATCACCAAAAAATCGCTTACCGGTTCTATCTTTTCTACCTCTTTATCGGTGTGAACACGGATCATTAACAACTGTGCTATACGCTCTTCCAGCGATAAAGAATTAAAAACAGAATCAACCCATGGTGTTGAATACTTATAATAATCGAATTTACCTGGTTCTCCATAATTACGAGATGCGGTTATTTCAAAAGTATTACCGGGTAAATATGTTATTAATAAACAAAAAAGTATAATAAACAATCTTATATACATAGAATATAACTATATTTGAGGTTGATGTTTTCGGATAAGATTTATTTGCAAAGATAAAAGAATTCTTGATAATACGGGAATGATGGGATGTTAACAAGAAAAAAATATAACTTAAATTTTATTAACTGATAATTAAACTCAAAACTAATTTTAGTATTTTTAAATCCCGAGAAAACTTTTATTAAACATGCAACAAATTTTAATATTTTCAACTCTTGGAGTTTCATTGGTTTTGTTTATTTGGGGTAAAGTAAGGTATGATATTGTTGCTTTGCTTGCTTTACTTTTTTTGGTTATCATGGGTATAGTGCCATCAGATGAAGCATTTTCAGGTTTCGGTCATCCTGCTGTTATAACTGTTGCTGCTGTTTTGATTGTAAGTCAGGCTTTGCAAAATTCCGGGCTGATCGATGCCATAAGTAAGTTTTTTGATATAATAGGTAATAAGCTTGTTGTTCAAATTGCCATGTTATCGCTTATTGTGGCTGTTGCATCTGCATTTATGAATAATATTGGAGCGCTTGCGATTTTAATGCCTGTGGGAATTCACCTGGCACGACGGAATGGACACTCTCCTTCATCTCTTCTTATGCCGATGGCATTTGCTTCATTGTTGGGTGGAATGACAACCTTGATAGGTACTCCGCCAAACATTATTATTGCTACTTTCAGGGCTGATATTGCAGGGGAAGCTTTTGGTATGTTTGACTTCTCCAAGGTTGGTGTATTTGTTGCATTAGCAGGCATGGTGTTTATGGTTTCAATTGGTTGGTTATTGATACCCAAAAGAAAATCAAAGAGCTCAGAAGATGATATGTTTGATATTGAGAGCTATATTACTGAGGTGAAAGTAAACACCAAAAGCAAGATTAAAGGCAAAACCATTGGTGATGTTGAAAAAATAGCAGATACAGATGCTGTTATTTTGGGTATGGTTCGTGATAAAAAGCGAATCCATGCACCGAATGCAGCCCAAGATATTAAAACTGATGATATCCTTATTTTGGAATCCGACACCGACTCCCTGAAAAGCTTTGTTGATAATACAAAGACGGAGCTGGTAGGAGGGAAGAAGTTTCACAAAGATGCTAAAGGATCTGATGATATATCAATACAAGAAGCCATTGTACTAAATAACTCCCCATTGGAAGGTGAAACAGCTGCAAGCTTGCGTATGAGATCCAGGTATGGTATAAACCTTTTGGCAATTTCTCGCCGCGATAAAAAAATCAGGCAAAGAATAGACCATGTTAAGTTTAAAACCGGAGATGTGTTGCTTCTGCAGGGAAGGAGTATAAATATCAATGATGCAATTACATCAATGCAATGTTTGCCTTTGGCTAAAAGAGAATTGACAATCGGCAAAAAGCGCAAAACAGTTTTTGCACTTTCGGTCTTTTGTATATCAATTATTTTAGTTATTGCCGACCTGCTGCCTGTACAAATTGCTTTTACACTTGCGGCAATAACCATGATATTATCACGAATTCTACATATAAAAGATCTGTATACCAGTATTGACTGGCCTGTGATAATTCTGCTAGGGGCTATGATACCTGTAGGGGTTGCATTTGAAACTACCGGTGGTGCCGGCCTTATAACAGAACAAATAATAGCTTTGGGACAGCAATATCCGCCGTGGGTCTTACTGGGTGCTATATTGATAATTACAATGTTTCTTTCTGACCTGATAAATAATGCCGCTACAGTTGTACTGATGGCACCAGTAGCCATAAATACAGCTCAAGAGCTTTCTGTTTCTATTGATCCTTTTTTAATGGCGGTGGCAATAGGAGGCTCTTGTGCCTTCCTGACTCCAATAGGTCATCAGTCTAATACATTGGTTATGGGACCCGGAGGGTACAAATTCAGTGATTATTGGCGTGTTGGCTTGCCTATAGAAATAATTATTGTAGCTGCCGGAGTACCTCTAATTTTATTATTTTGGCCTTTATAATAATTTCTTATAAAACAAAGACAACATGACTATGTTTTTTTATTATGTATAATAAACAAAATCATTTAAATAACTATAAATAAAGTATTGGTTGCAATTACCTTTGATAATCAAACCAGCCAAAATTTTGTTAGTTAGTATGGATTATTCATCATTTATTAAAATAAATCCTTTATCCTTAATAATTTCATTTATTTGTTCCTAAATTTCTAAATTGAATTTTTATTTCAAAAAAATTGAATTTGTTTACATGTTTAAAAAGAAAAAACTGAAATTTTTACCTGTTTTTCCTTAC